>Ga0222715_10001693_pt1 | contig 20940 bp, 12 predicted proteins | sample C33_9DmetaG_FD_165056 | JGI IMG/M metagenome (GOLD analysis project Ga0222715, IMG submission 165056) | Estuarine water microbial communities from San Francisco Bay, California, United States - C33_9D | ecosystem: Environmental > Aquatic > Marine > Unclassified | place: USA: California... | reverse complement strand
CGCGCGCGCTTTTTCGCGGCTCGCTTCACAACCCGCCCGGCCGCATCGATGTCCGCCGCCCATGCGTTCGCTAACGCCTGCATCGCGCCGCGCGCGCCCGCACCGACCCGCACCCGCAGCGTTCGATGTAAGAGCAGCGCCACTCCGTGGGTAGACGACGTCCAAAACGACCTCCCAGGTCTGGCGAACATCCGCTTCGTCCTCGTGAACCCCCAAGGTCCGGCGAACGTGGGCGCGTGCGCGCGAAGCATGCAAAATTTTGGCGTGTACGACCTCAAACTCGTCGATGTCGGACCGTTCGTGTTGCAAAAGCCCGCAGCTGCGACCGGGGCGGGAGATGGGCGACAAACGCTGGACGAAGCGTCGGAGGGCGAAGGAACGGCGCCCGAACGCGCGAGTGAGATTCTCGGTGACGCCGCGCACGAAACGCCGCTTTCGGATGAAAGCATACGGTACGCATGCGCGGCAGATTGGTTGTTGCGCGATGCCGAGCGATGTAAAACGAGTGAGGAGGCGCTGAAGGATTGTACTTTTGTGTTGGCGACGACGGCTCGGCCGCGTAGCGGGACGCCGTTAATGACGGCGCGAGAAGCCGCTGAACGCGTGGCGCTGGAAGCCAAACGAGGGAAAGTTGCGATTTTGTTCGGTAATGAACGCACGGGGCTGACGAATGAAGATCTTGCGTGGGCTCACGCTGCGGTGGCCATCCCGACCGCGGGTGCGGGAAAATTGTGCCGAAGAAGTTTAAAGTACACCGGCGGCACTGGGCCGACGAGTTTAAATCTATCGCACGCGGTGGGGATTATTGGATATGAAATATTTATGGCAATGAGTGGGGACGACGCGAAGGGATCCATCGCGCCAGAGAAAGATAAGTTGTTGAGCGTGGATGAAAAAGCGATGTTGAAGGATGAAATCGTACGCGCGAGACGAGCGTTGGACGTGCTCACTGTCGATGATGATGCGTTGTCGTCGTCGTCGGATTCTAACTCTCCTGAAGGAGATGTCGACGATGCAGAGTTATTCCTTCGTGAAGAGCGAGCGTTTGAACGTATACTAGCCGCCGCGCCCATGCACCGCTCTGATGCGGCGGCGTTGTTTCAATTGTCACGCCGCGTTTCAGCGTTGGCAAAGGGTGACGTCGTCGCCACTGAGTCAGGCGAACGATTACTGGATCGAACAATCGTCCAATCACTCAAAGATCTCGCGAGTCATAGCAGTGATGAGGGCAAAGCCGTGCCGATGACGATTAAAGCCGCGCGCGTGCATCTTCGGTCGACTTTAGGCGTATCGCTCACCAATCGCGAAATCGAACGCGCCATCGCGCGTGCGTCGTTACCATAGGATAGATATTGGCACTGTATCTTCGATCGATACTGTAGATACTGTAGGTAGTGATTATAAATTGTGTTATTTGTCGTCTTTGAAAATGTCGTGTCATGTGTGCGGGCGTGCTTGTAAACTTCTCTGTAAATTATCTGGCGCCAGCTTCGGGCGACGCTTTGAGGGCGGCAACCGCAGAAATGTGCTGCACCAAGTTCACGACACGGTTGGAATAACCCCATTCATTGTCGTACCACGAAACAACCTTGATGAAATTGTCACCGAGTTGAATGCCAGCCGTCGCGTCAAAAATTGAAGATCGGCTGTCTCCGATAAAATCTGACGAGACAACCGCATCTTCGGTGTACCCGAGCACACCAGCGTATTCGGCAGACTCGCTCGCACGCTTAATCGTCGCACAGACTTCTTCGTATGTGGTTTTCTTTTCCACTCGTACGGTTAAATCGACGACACTCACGTCTTGCGTCGGCACACGGAATGCCATACCAGTTAACTTGCCGTTCAATTTCGGCAAAACTTTACCAACAGCCTTGGCAGCGCCAGTGCTCGACGGAATGATATTGACACCACTACCACGGCCTCCGCGCCAGTCTTTCATGGACGGGCCGTCGACCGTCTTTTGCGTCGCCGTAGTGGCGTGCACCGTCGTCATCAAGCCTTCGATGATTCCAAAGTTGTCGTCAATCACCTTGGCCAAAGGCGCCAAGCAGTTTGTCGTACACGACGCGTTTGACACAATCAATTCCGAGGCATCGTAGTCATTCGCGTTCACGCCCATGACATACATCGGCGCATCCGCACTGGGTGCGGTGATCACCACGCGCTTTGCGCCCGCGTCGATGTGCTTTTGCGCGCCCGCGAGAGACGTAAACACCCCCGTGGATTCAATGACAACATCCACACCGAGGTCACCCCAAGGAATGTTCGACGGATCACGCTCAGCGTACGTTTCCACGACGGAACCATTCACCATGAACGCCAACGCGCATTCATCACCCTTGCATTCAATATCCGCCCGTTCCGCTTCAGACGTCCCGGCGAAAATCCCGTGCACGGTGTCGTACTTGAACATGTACGCCATGTACTTGGCATCCACGAAAGGATCATTCACCGCGACGACGCGTAGGTTTGGATGCTTCAGCGCCGCGCGCATGACCAATCGACCGATGCGCCCGAAGCCGTTGATCCCGATCGTGATTGTAGGCGAAGCGCCGTCATCGTCCGAAAAGGCACTCGAGCCGCCGCGTTTTTGTCCCGCCGGCGTTTGCGCGCCCGACGCCGACGCGCGAACGATCGCGCGATGCGATCGCGCGCGAGACGATGAAGATATTTTAACGTGCATCGACGGCGTCATCGAAGACGGCGTCGCGAGTCTGTGCTCGGCGAAAGACGCGTCGATTGCGAAAAGTTAGTTGATGACAGCGCGGCGGCGTGTGCGATCTGCCCATCTTGCGCGCGCATCGCTCGCGCGACTCGAACGACGGCGCGCGCGCGGTGGAGAACGACGAGAATAATTTGTGTACGCGTACCTGTGGTGCGAGATGGCGTGCATGGCGGCGATGTGGGGCGCGTGCGTGCGGTGATGTGTGGCGATCAATTCACTTTTTGCAGCGCTTTTTGCAAAATATCTCACCACCACGGAATATTCGATAGATCCCGCGCGTTCGCACCCGTCGGCGGCGCGCGATGCGAACGAACGCGTGTAAACATATGCGATGCGTGCGATGCGCTCGCGAGATGGCGCGGTGGCCGTCGCCGCGAGCGCGCAATACGCAAAATGTGCGCAAGGGCATGAAATGCTGTTTGGAGTGCAAGACTACGCGAGCATCACACGCCGACGCGGCGCCGCATCGATGACGCCGACGCCGACGGTGATTTTAGATCTCGATGGGACGTTGATTAACACCGAGCAGCTCGTCGACGAGGTGGTCGGCGCGGTCGTGCGCGACCTCACCGAGGGTGCGCTGGCGACGAGTACCATTCACGATGCGCTCGAGCGCGTGCGCGGCATGCGGCCGATGGATGCCACGCGCGAGCTCATCTCGCGGCTATCGCTCGACATTGCCCCCGAGGCGCTGCTCGCTGCGACGTCGCCGCTGTTAAACGCGCGCTGGGGCGAGGTGCAGCTCATGCCTGGCGCGATGCGGTTGCTCGAGCACTTGCGGGCGAAAGGCGTGCGGTTCGGTTTGGCGACGTCGACACCTCGAGAGTACTTTGCGCTGAAGATGGCGAGTCACGCGAGGGTTGTAGAGATGATGTCGTGTGAGATCACTGGCGACTTAGTGGTGCGTGGGAAGCCTGATCCGGAAATTTTCGAGCTCGCGGCGAAGACGTTGGGCGCGGACGCGGCGGCGTGCGTCGTCATAGAGGACACACCCGTCGGGTGCGAAGCCGGGCAGAGCGCGGGAATGCGCACGATTGCGGTGCCGAGCATTCGCGATCGCGCCGCGTTCGAAAACTGTGCGGATGCGGTTATACATAGTCTGTACGATTTGGATTTGGCAAAATTTGGCTTGCCCGCGTTTGAGGATTGGCTCCCACTGGATGACGGATCGGCGGACGCCGTACTACCCATTCCACCCGTCGTCATGCGAGGTCCGGTGGTGAAGGGTTTTGGGCGCGGTGCTAAAGAGCTCGGCATTCCCACGGCGAATTTAGATGTGGCGGCGTTGAAATTTCAAGTTGATTCGCTCGCGCCTGGCATTTACCTCGGGTTTGCGAAACTGAGAGGCGAAATTTATCAGCAAGTCATGAGCATCGGATGGAATCCATTCTTCGACAATGCGAAGAAGACAATCGAACCGTGGCTCTTACATGATTTTGGCGATGAGGGGGATTTTTATGGGGAGGAATTAGAATTAGTAGTGAGCGCGTATTTGCGCCCTGAAGCGGACTTTACGACGCTCGAAGCGTTGATTACGCGCATCCATCGCGACGCGGAAGTCGCAAAGACGATGCTTCAGCGCGAAGAACTTAAACACACCGTGAAACTATTGCACTAGATAATATTTATACACTAAGAATACCACTACTTGGACGAAATGCGCGCTCGAGCGATGCGCGCTCGAACAAAATGCACCGCCGACGCCGCGGCGTCTTTAACGCGCTCAACTTTATACATGCCGCCACCTTGGTCTAAAGTTTTCGGCGCCGTCTCTATGCGTCGTTTTATGACTTCACGAGAGAGTGTCTCGGCTTCGAACGCATCGGCATCCGCTTTCAGTCGTTTCATTTCTTCAGAGATGGAGGCACGCAATGGCTCGCGCAAAGACGCCAACACCCCGCTCGCTTCGTACTCTTTGGCACCACCGTCAAGAAACACGCGGTACGTCTCACCATCCAAGCTCTCGACTTCGAGCGCGAGAAGTGGAATGCTATACGCGCCGCCCCATTTCTTAGTGGCCATGCTCACGATGCCCGTCTTACGCGTGCCGCGAAGCGCAAACGCGACGTGCGCCCACTTTGAATCAACGCTCACGGGAAGCGTTATCGCCCCAAACGTGCTCGATCTCGCGCGCTTAAACATCGCTAAGCCCCCGCCCGAGGTCACGACCACGCGAGATTCACCAACAGTCACGGGTGCGCCTAATAATTCCCGCACGCCTGGATGTTCGGCTAACCGACGCGTCGCCATCGCCTGCGCGTAATCCACATCCAATCGATACCTCTGTCGCATCGCGAACGCGCCCGCGGCCGCGATCGCAATCGACCCTCCAACCATCGCCGGGTCGCCGAACGCCACGTCAAACACCGAAGAATCGGGCGAGATACCCATGACGGATGTTTTAAACGCGCGCGCCGAACGCCACGTTGCCACCGCGGCTCCGCTCGTCGCGCCCAACTCCATAGTCCGCCAATGCTTCGCATACGCCGCCACTACGCGCTGTTCAATCGCACGCTTAATCACCAATGGATTTAACTCGCTCATCGTCCATAAAAACTCCGACGCTTGCGGACCGAGCGCCGTATCCGTCGCGCGTCTCGCTCGCAGCTTTGCCTCCTCCACCTTGTTCAACACATCCTCCCGCACGCGCCGCGGCACATCGAGCACGTCATCCTTCACGCGCGTGACGACATCGAATTGGCGGCGGATTCTATCGTACGCGCTCCCGGGCGTCGCGCCAGCGCTCGAATGCGCACCGCGGCAAAGAAAAAGATGATGATGTTGGAGCCCGATAACAGTCTGTTGACTACCATCGTCGATGCGCGCTGAACGCGCAGCGATGTGCGCTTGACGCGCCCATGTGCGCGCGAAAACTCGTCGCACACTCATCGTCCGCGCGCGTGAACCACCGTGCGAGGCGTCGCGCGCGTCGAAATGCCGCAGCGCGCTTTCGCGACCGATGAATTCAAACGCCCATGTGTTCGGACAAACGAAGCTGGGACGTACATCGATCGAATTTTGATTGAACCTAATCGCGCGCTTTGGCGTGTATGGATATTTCGCTTTCGTTTTTGGCGGCGGATGATTATGTTTTTGTTGTGGTTTGGCGTCAACAGTACTCGACGCGCCGTTCGCAGTTGTCGCGAATCGCGACACAAGAAGATGTCTGCGAAACACGCGCTGCCGTCTCGCGAGCGCAAGGAGTTCCAGGACCTGGTGAATTGCTACGAAACGAAGCAGTTTAAGCGCGGGTTGAAGCACGCCGATGCGGTGCTGAAAAAGTTCCCGCAACACGGGGAGACGATGGCGATGAAAGGGCTCGTGGTGCGATCGATGGATGACACGTTCGGGCGAAACGAGGAGGCGCACGCGCTGGTGAAGCGAGGGATTGAGTGTCACCCGGAGTCGCACGTGTGTTGGCACGTGTACGGGTTGGTGCACCGACAGGAACGCAACTACGCGGAGGCGGCGAAGTGTTACGCGCAAGCGGCGAAGATTGATCCATCGAATATGTTGGTATTGAGAGATTTGAGTACGATGTATGTGCAGATGAGAGATTTGAAGGCGTTCGTTGAGATTCGTCGAAGAATATTAAAATTGAAGATGGATCAGCGGTCGTCGTGGTTCGCGTTGGCGGTGGGGTTGCATTTAATCGGCGAACACGCCGAAGGGTTGTCGATATTGGAGAAGTACGAAGAGATTCGTAAGAACGGGTCGTTTACTGGTCGTGGGTCGTGGCGCGACGAGGATAAGTTGATGGTGAAATTTGACGCGAGCGAACTCGTGTTGCTCAAGGCGACGATGCGTCGGGACGCTGGTCAAGTCAAGGAAGCTTTGGAGGACTTGGAAGCGCAAGAAGCAAACGTGGTGGATAAAGTTGCGTATTTAGAACTTGTTGGAGCGTGTCAAATGAAGCTCGAGATGTTCGACGCCGCCCAGAAGACGTACAGAAAATTACTTGAGCGTCTTCCGGACAGCTACGCGTACCATCGAGCGCTTCGCGTGGCGATGTCGTTACCAGAGAACGTTGCGGATGGTACTGGAGACATTTCCGACGCCGATTGCGAACGGCTCAAAGTGCTTTACGCGGATCTTCGCGATAGCTTGAAGTATTGCGCCGCGGCGAAGCGTCTGCCGTTGTCGTTTACCAAAGCTGGGGCTGAATTTACGACGCTCATCAACGCGTACATAGAGAAGCCCATTCGCAAGGGTGTACCAAGTTTGTTTGAAGATTTGAAAAACTTGTACGAGAACCAGGACAAGGCGAAGTTATTGGAGACTATCTTTACCGACACTGTGGCGCAACTCAAGTCTAAGGGCACGTTCCCATCTGGCGGCTCGACGTCGAGCGAAGACGAAAAGAAGGAGTGCGTCATGTACGCCACAAACTTGTTGGCGATGCATTACGATGAGATGGCGCAGCGCTCTGCGAATGGTGGCGCTGCCGAGTACGCCAAAGCGCTCACATTGATCGATGAGGCTATTGCGATGGATGGTAAGAAGCAACCAGAATTTTACTTGAACAAGGCGCGATTTCTTGAGCACGCCGGCGACGTGCAACTCGCCGCCGACGTCGCGGATGAAGCGCGTAAGCTTGATCTCGCTGACCGTTTCTTGAACTCCAACGCCGTGCGACACATGATGCGCGCGGGTCGGTTTGTTTATGCCGAGCAACTCGCGGCGATGTTCGCTCGCGATGGCGATCAGGCAAATGGTTTGTTTGACATGGAGGCGACGTGGTTTGAGCTCGAAGCCGCAAAATGCCACGCCGATGCCGGCCGTCAGGGTCGCAGCTTAAAGTACTATCGCGCGGTGTTGACCCATTTCAATCAGTTTGTTGATGATCAATTTGATTTCCATGGATACTGCATGCGGAGATCGGCGCTTCGTGCGTATGTTGACCTCATCAAGGTGGAGGATGAAATGTTCGCGCGACGCGAGTTCCGCGTCGCCACGCGAGGTGCGGTGCGAATCTACTGCAATATGTTCGACGATCCACCGGCGAAGAAGGCAGCGGCATTAGAGGAGAAAATCGCTGCCATGCCGCAAGAAGAAAGACGCGCATTTAGACAAAAACTTCGCAAGGAGGAGGAACTCGCCGCGAAAAAGGAAGAGGAGCGACTCGCCGTCCTTCAGCAAATGATGAAGGAAGCCGCGGCGAAAGATAGCAAGAATAAAGGTCCAAAGACTGAGAAGAAGCCCGACCCTGATCCAATTGGTGCAGAGTTAGAAAAAACTGAGGAACCACTCGAAGAGGCGATGAAGTTTATCACTCCGTTGCTTTCTCACGCGGCGGCGTTTGAAGAGACGCAGCTTCTCGCGTTTGAAGTGTTCATTCGCCAAGCAAAGCCTATATTGGCGCTCAAGGCAGTCAATGAATCTCTCAAGCTCGCCCCTGAGAGTGTTCAGGCAAAACGCAACGTAGCGCGCTTAGTGCGCTACGTCGAACTTATGCCAGAAACGGACGCCATGAAGAAGGTGATGATGATGCAAGCGACAAAATTGACGGATAATAAATCCGCCAAAGACTACGCTGCGACGCTCGTCGGGGCGTCCACGCATCCGGTCGACGTGGCTGCTGCTGCTCTTGCGCAGTATGATGTTTCTGAAGACAAGTCTGACGCCTTACTCATCGACGGCGTCAAGCGAACCGTCATCGACGGCGTCAAGTATTCACACGGCGACTACGTCGAAGCGCTCGAGGCATACGCCGCCGCGAGCGCCACCGCTGCCGATGCATTCAAAGCGGCGTGCGCTGCTGCATTTCCGTATTCTTGCGTGTTTGGTGGTGCAAAGTCGACCACGGCGCCGATAAGGGATTAGTCAAAAGTAGCGATTCTTACGTGTGTGCGATACAATTACAGTCTTCTAAAAAGCGAAACTTACCCGCGAAGCGTCGCGAGTCTATTTGCCAAATCAGCATCTTTTTGCGCCGCTTCAGGCACGGCCGTACCAGCCGCAGGCAAATCGCTCGCGAGTTCCAATCCATGCTCATCTGCTATCTGCTGCATCAGCATCGCCACATCCTCTGGTGGCGTACTCATCGCCGTCGTATTTCCCATGGCGTCTTGCATCACCTCCGTCTGCACGTCTAGATTCTCAAACTGCTTTTCAAACGAATCCATGGTCTCCGACACCTCAACCAAATTGTTCGCATTCAAACTTTTCTCTAACGACTTGACGATGCTTTTCATATCCTTATTAACCATGTTCATCTTCACTTGCGTTTCCAGTCGAGCGACGACGCCGTCCAACCGACTCACCAACCGCAACATATTTAACGCTTCGTTTTTCTTGCGAATCGCGTCTTGTGCGTGGATTTTCGCGCCGTCGATGTTGCCTTTTTCAATAGCGCGTTTGACCTGCGTGCGGACGCCACGTGGGCGCGTGCGTCAGTACTCGAGCTCGTCGTCGAGCGAAGCGTCGCCAGGTGGAGCATTCGCGCGCGTCGCGTCGACCTCGACGCGTACGACTCGGTACGCATCGGCCATGCGAAGGCCCATCGGATAAAGTTACATTCACGTCACGCGCGTACCTTTGTTTTGTTCGCCTTTTCCTCGCTTTCGCACTTCTTCGCCGCGCGAGCTAGCGTCTTTGCGGTGTACTTCAAATTGAAGATTTGATCCATTAACTTGGCGTCGGCGCTGCCTCGACCGAAGATGGAATCGAAAAAGCCCATGACGTGTGATTTGCGCTTTTGCTTTTGCTGACACCGTCGGATACGTGGCGCGCGTGTCACGCGTTCGAGCACGTAGTCGCGTGGAAAGTTGTGAGGAATCGTTTACGTGGCGTCGCGTCGTGTCAAACGGCGAGTCGGCGTTGCAGTCATCGCACATGCGCGTCTTTCACGCCGTGGCGTCGAATAAAAAGGAATCAAAGTAGAATTAAATAAATGCGTGCGACTACTTGTACGATACGCCGTCACGGGTATCGGTTTTAAGGTGCGTTTTCTGTCTCAAATGGCCCGCTCGGCGGCGTCCACTAAATAGTCCATTCAGCTTTCGTGACTTGGACGGAGTCTTTCCACAACCGCGCCCAAGCCTCGGTGTCGTACGAAAAGTCATTCGACCGCTGTTCAATGTGCACGCCAGGCTTCCCATTCGGTGATTGCTCAGCGATATACTTGCCCGAAACGCCGGCGAATTCTGGCGCGATAGCCGCGGCGATTTGACCGCGCGCGCCTTGCTCAGACGTAATCAACTGCCCCGCCTTTTTCAGTTGCGGATAAAAGTCAAACGCGCCGAGCGAGCGATTGAGTTCGGTGTCTACTACGCCAGGATGCACCGCGTTCGTGCACACATCCGTGATGCCCGCCTTTTTCAATCTCCGGTCGAGCTCGTAGGTGAACATCATATTGGCCATCTTCGTCCGGCCGTACGGCAGCCAGCCCAAGCCGGCGTAGCCAAACGGGAAGCCCTCCGAGTTCCAGTTGTGAAAATCAAACGTCCCAAAGTTGTGCGCGATGGAAGACAAATTCACGATGCGCTTATCCGCGCTCTCCGTCTTCACCATCACGTCGAGCAACAACGACACCAACAAAAAGTGTCCAAAATGATTCGTCTGCATTTGCTTCTCGTACCCATCCACCGTCGTCTCGCGTTGTGGCAACGCCATCACCCCAGAATTGTTCATCAACACGTCTAATCTGTCATACTTGGCCTTGAACGCATCCGCGAAGGCCCGAACCGACGCGAAATCCGCCAAATCAATCTGCATGACATCAACGCTCGCCCCCGGCACCGCGGCGAGTATCCGCGTCTTCGCCGTCTCTCCGCGTTCGACGCTGCGCACCGCGAGCACGACGCGCCGACCGCCAGCCTTGGCGATTTCTTTCGCGCTTTCAAAGCCCAATCCAGTGTTCGCGCCCGTGATGACCACCACGGGCATCGACGACGCCGACGACGCCGACGCCGACGCGCGCGTCGCCGACGCCTTCCCGCGCGCGCGCCGCGCCGCGCCCGCGCCGCCCCAGGCCCCTCGCGCGCGCGCACTCGACACCACGCACGAACACGAACGCATCGTCGCCTCGAACGTCGCCGAATGACGTCAACGTCACATCGGCGCTCCGCCATGTCCGCGCACCACGCGCGCGCGTGCACGCTCGACACCGCCGCCGACGCGAGCGCGAGCGCCATCCTCGCCGCGCGGTTCTCCCACGACGCCGCGCACGTCGTCGCGTGCGGGCGCGACCGCGCGTTCGCGCTGTATAACGCATCGAGCGGGGCGTTGATTAAAAAGTACGCCGGCGGTCACGCGCACGAGGTTCGCGACGTGGCGTGCGCGCCGACGGGGGCGACGATCGCGTCGTGCGGGGGCGATCGCGGGGTGTTCGTGTGGGACGTGGCCACGGGCGCGGCGGTGCGTAAATGGGCGGGGCACGAAGGGCGAGGAGGGGCGAACGCGGTGGAGTTTGCTGGGGAATCGGCGAGCGTGTGCGCGAGCGCCGGGGACGATGCGAGCGTGCGCGTGTGGGACGTGCGGTCTCGGGATGTGAATGCGGTGCAGGTGTTGAATGCGCGCACGGGCGTTGGGTTTGGTGATGCGGTGACATCGATTGCGGTGGACGAGGGCGGGGGCGCGCGGTTGAGCTGCGCGAGCGTGGATGGGAGCGTGCGAACGGTGGATTTAAGACGCGGGACGTGCGATGTTGACGTCATTGGTGCGCCCGTGACGTGTGTGCGGTTGAGCGGGGATAATCAGTGCGCGTTGGTGGGGTGTTTGACGAGTCGGGTAGGATTGATTGACGTCGCGAGCGGGGATACGTTGGCGACGTATCGCGGACACGTCGCGGAAACGGTAAAAACGGAATGTTGTCTCACGAATGACGACGCGTACGTCATCGCCGGGTCAGAAGATGGGCGCGTGTACATATGGGAACTCGTCTCGGCGCGTTTGGTGTGCGAGATACAAGCGCACGGCGTTGGAAGCGCGGTTTGCGGTGTCGATTACTCGCGGCCAGGAACGTCGCCGAAACTCGTCACCACCGGCGCCGACGGTCGCGCGCACGTCTGGGTGCCCGCATAGTCTAGAATAGCGATTAGAATTATTAGTGAAATGTTTATACGTTGAACGATGACGTGCGCACGCTTTTCATCGTCGATGCCCCCTCGCGTTCGCGAAGAGTCACGAGCCGTCGCGCCAAAGGTCAGCCCCATTGCCCGGCGCTCACACATTCGCGGTCGACGCGCGTCCACCGCACCGACGCGCGCGATGTTTGGCCTCGGGTCGCTGTATCGCAACCTCGTGTTCGCCACGGAAGGGTACACGCATTATCTCGCGCCCGCGTTCGCGTCGAAAAAGCTTCCACAGTTGCCCGAAACGTCCCTCGTCGGCGCGCACATCATCGTCACGGGCGCGAATCAAGGCATCGGGTACGCCACTGCGAAAGCGCTCTTCGCGCGCGGTGCGACGGTGCACATGGTGTGTCGCGACGAAGCCAGAGGGGCGGCGGCGATGAAGAGAATGGAACAGGAACTGGGCGCGCCTCGCGGAGGTGCCCTGGAGCTTCACGTCGCGGATTTGAGCTCGCTCTCGCAAACGAGGCACTTGGTCGAACGCTACACGTCGAGTGGAAAGCCTCTGCATGCGTTGGTGTGCAATGCGGGGGTGATGCAGCACGAGCGCACGTATACGTCGGAGGGGTTTGAGTATAACTTTGCGGTGAATACGTTGATGACGCAGGTGCTCCAGGCGGGTTTGCGTCCTGTTCTCGGCCGTACCGCCGCGGATGAAAGTAACTTGCCGCAGAATGTCGAGCGGAAATATTACACTCCGCGCGTGGTGGTCGTGTCGAGCGCTGGGATGCTTACGGAACCGTTGGCGGTGACTGATTTAGAGATGCGAAAGACGTCGCGGTTTGACGGGACAAAGCAATACGCGCGCGGCAAACGACATCAAGTGGCGTTATGCGAACGATGGGCGCGTTTGGAGGCGGAAAACGTGGGTAGTGAACGCATAGCGAGCGGTAAAGGGTACGTAGGATTTTATTCCATGCATCCTGGTTGGGTGGAGACGTCGGGCGTACAAAACGCGTTACCAAAATTCTACGAGTCGATGAAGAACAAACTACGAAGCGTTGAACAAGGTGCGGATACCGTGCTGTTCTTACTCCTCGAAGACGCATCGCAGCTCAAACCTGGAGCATTTTACTTCGACCGCAAGCCCGTGTCAAAGCACATCACGGGTGGATTCACAAAGGCGAAGCCAGAGGTTGTCGACAAGTTGGCGCTCGAGTTGGACAATCTCGCGACGCGAGCGTCTGTGCATGGAGAACATTCGCAACGAGGAATGCGTAAATCTCCATCGCTCAAGACATCTCTCCGTAATTCACCTAGCGGGTCCCTTCGTAACTCACCCAGCGGTTCTTCGCTGCGAGCCACAAATAGTCAAACGAAAGTCGATTCAGAAGGGGAAGACGCTCCCAAACCATAGCCCAATATGCAACATCAATATGGTAGCTCATGTACAATAAATCATTCTACGCATCGAACCGGTACGCCATTCATCCCGAGAAGCCAAGAGAAACTAAAGTGTGTACGGATTCTCAATCGGGCCGGGTGCTAGTATGTCTACTAATACATTATTACAAATTCCCGACGACGAGATGAAAGCCATGATTCGTCATCGGTGGTTAAAATATTTTTTTTCGTCGCGCCGCGTAACCGAGACGAATGCGAACTAAGACGCTCTTCATCCGATAGGAACGGGCGCTGGCGTCGGTGCTGCGTCTTCTTCGACTAGACCGAATGCCTTTGCTTGCTTTTGAATCGCAATCTGGATGTATGCACCGACAACGTCGTTGACGACAAAGACAGAGAGCGCCGCAAAGATGCCTACAAAGAGTAAACAGCATCCAACGATGAACAATTTGCGCAGCAACTCCGGACCTAAGATCAGAGACAGTGACCCAAGAGGATCCATGAGACTCAATCGAGCTCGTACGGGTTCGCGAAGTTCGGGATCCCGATTTGGCGCCTCGCGGCCTTTACCGACTGGGCGAGATTCTGCCTTGCGCACTGGCAACAAGGACAACATGATTTCAACTTCGCCTTGGCATTCGTGGGGCTTACTTGGGTGAAACAATTTAAACCATTTGCCTTCTGTAGCGCCATCAAACAAGCTGAATGAAGCAAAAGTGTCTGCAAACGATGATTTGAGTTCCACCGTAGCTTCAGTAGCCATCTCGTTATCTGGCGAAGTGTCAACCGCGCGCATCAGCTGGCGGCACATAGAAGAAAGAGGTATAGTCACCTCGCCGATGGCATCATTTGCACTGAATATATCACGATCAAATGCAGAAATGCGAAGCGCGGCACGTGCGACTGGGATCTCAAAACGGAAGATATTACGGAAATTGAAACTTCCTCGCCCGTCCGTGGCAAACCAATGTGTATCAGTTTCTTGAGACTCTGAGAACCGTGTTTGAGTGCGATCCAAACCGATGAGAGAAATTTTAAAGAATAAATCATTCTTGCCACCGACATCCTTGTTGACCATTTTACGAGCGCCGAATGTTACACATCGAAGTTCGACTTCCATCACAGGGGGTGGCGTCAACGTGAACGCTGGCACTGGATTTTCGCTTCCTTCATGCACTTCAACAATCATCTCCAAATATCCTTGAGCCATGTCCACACCGGGCAAATAAATGGGGCGAATTTCAAGCGGTGGCTTGTCAGAAAGTTGTTGCGTCCACAGCGGCGAGAACCATCGGTCTTCTATATCAATTGTGCACGTACCCAACAACACATCCTTGCCCCGCTTCTGGAAATCATACACATTTACATCAATCAATGTGTTACCCGGAATATCCGTGGCGAACTGATAGCTTCGATAGAACCAAGGCGAAAGCGTTCGATTGACTTTGTCCTCTCGTTTACCATACGACTTACTCAAACCTCGTTGGTTCACCTTGAGGTACGGATCTGTCAACCCAGATGGATCGTTTGTGCGCAAATCGCGTCCACGAATGATGTAAATCCGCACAAGGACATCAGTCGGCGGCGCAGCCAATGGGCCTCCACCGGCGAGACGTTCTAGTTCGCCAAAATCATCCTTTTTCATCGATGCGTACTCCTCTTCTGGTAGCCAGCGAGCCAATTCCATCTCGTGCAACTTGTCAAGGCGTTTCTTTTTCGATGCGCGATTGAACGCTTCTTTGAACGCTCGCTTTCTGCTTACTGATCTTTCCAATAAGTTCTCTGCCACAAACTCATCTTCTTCTACCAAGGGTAAGCTTCGAATAGCGCATTTCACGAAACCCGCAAGTTCTTTCTCTGATGTGTTGTCCGCAAAGCCTTTCGCGTGATACACCGGAATCGTCATAAATTGCAAGGGGGCGATTTCGTCCTCAAGCAAGCCGTCAGTGAGCATCATTCGATCTTCCATCCATTCAGGGAGCTTTCCAGTTCCATCGTCAAATACTGCAGCAACTTCCTCCTCCTCCTCCTCCTCCTCCTCCTCTTCCTCCTCTTCATCAGTTCCAGATTCGTCGCTCCCATTTTTTTCCCTCTTGTTGAGCTCTTCCAATACCTTCAGAGCATCTTGTGTTGGGTCGAACTCACCGTCGTCACTCTCGGTAGACGCGTCACTCAGCGTTTTCGCTCCACTCATGAACGTTTTGTCAGAATCAGAATCGTCAGAACCAGTTTCTTCTTCTTCTTGGATGGACTTGAGCGTCTGCTTTTGTCGCGCAAATTCTTCTAGCGGGATATATTTTCTTTTCCCATCCATACCTCGAATCATCTTGAACCCATCCGCTGGAATCTTCTTGGGAGCCGACTTTTCTTTCCCATCACGCCGCATTGACTTGCTACGTGATTTTCCACCGACGCCACTTTTGGTTTTGAGTGACTTGCTCATGCTTTGAGAAGAAATGTTTTGCGATTCAGTGTTGTTCTTTCGCATCGTAAGACTCTTGAGTCCAGAGAATAAGCCAGATTCTGCCAAGCTCGAAAGTTCACTCTCGGGCCACTCATCGGTTACAGTGTCCGAGTCATCAAGGTAGAGTGTGGTGTCTGTGCCGAATCCAAACTCTGAATCGGTAACCGTTGCAGACATCTCTGCAATTTCCAAAGCGCGAAGTTCATCTTGCGTCGGCTTGCGAGGTTTAACCTTTCGTAGCTTGCTCACAAACTCCGCAACTTCATGAAGTTCACTATCGCGCACGCGAAGTTTGTGTTCATTCGTGGCCACGATGTACGAAAATGAGTGCTTGGAGTCGAGCACGCGAATAGATAGACTCAGACGAACCTTATCGAGTTTTGTCATCATTCCAGAGAGCCGAAATTTCTGCCCATTGTAGTTTGCATTCGCTCCGCAAGGGTAGCTCGAGGGACGCGAGCGGGCCACTGAGGATGTTGAGCCGTAGTACAACGGCGTGACTCCATTCAGTTCAAACTCAACCATTGGGCGTTGAATACTTGAGCCTCGATACGGCGTGAGACCGCGCACTCCGAGCAAGATTATCTCCACAGCGATAGCCTCTGATCCGTAAATATCTTCCAACGGTTTAACCACCGAAGCGTTCATGCGCATCAGCGAGCTGGATGTGAACGACGAATCGACACCGGCGTATTTTCGTATACCCTCAGTCGGCATAGGAAGAAGCTCGTAATGCATCAGTATGTACCCACCTGAATCGACGGTGGATACGCTCAATCCTTTCTGGGGATTCAAGTGACGCATCGGATACCACTCCGGTTCAGAACTCAGTGCACCTACTTTGTAGTTTGCGATGTTATCGTACCGATCGGGAAGCTCAGAATCGAGACTGAATTTGGAATAGAAGGACAGAATAGACGAAGCGAGAACACTAAAGTCATCGTCGCCGCGACGGTCAGCCTCCATCTGCGCCGGATGTATGAGGGGCAATGATAGGACCGATAACGGATCATTATCACCCAGCAAGATACCCTCGTCTCTATCAAAGACCATGACATTCATTGAAGGTGCGGCCCACCAGGCAATACCTTCGAATTCTTGTCCGGCGCCGCCACCACCCATGCCTCGAAACGTCGACTTGCTCGTCTTCTTGACGACCGCATTTTCGACGTCGACATAATCAACGTCATCATCAGAAGACTTATCGCCGTCGTTTCCTGCTTGCAACTCCGCGATCGTCGTTGGATCCAAGAGAACGTCATCTTCGTCCGAGCTTGAATCGTTATCCGTAACAAGAGTACCATCCGCGAGACGTTTTTTGTCCTTGACGACTAAAGGAAGATCTACCTGGACGAATAATTCCCTAAACCATGCCGGAGACGTGGTAGATTGGCGCACTTGCGTTTCTGCAATATTTCTACCGACACGAAGAACTGCGAAAGGATCGCTTGATCCATGCGCGTCGGCTGCGGGTAAATCTCTCGCTTGGTAAAGCTCCATGCGCAACATGAAGGGCCGCGTTGGAAGGGCATCTACAAACTCAGATTCAACGTTCTGTGCGACGCGTGCACCACGTTGGTCTGCTTTGCGCTCCATTTCCGCGCGCCGCATGGCCGCTGCGGCTTCCGCATCGGAATTGATGCTCATGCCATCCTCATCAAACTCTTCGTTGTCAATGGTTTCACCGGCGGCTCGTTTGCCTGAAGCGGCACCTCTGATCATTAAACGAAGGAGCACTTGTCCTATAGGCTTGACGTTTTCAGCGCGACGGCTTTTGCCATACTTGTGGTTACTGAGCGCATCCGCGCGTAGTGGAAACCAGCCTTGGATTGTCCAGCCATTTGGGAACTCGGCGTTTGTCGGCGTCGCGATGGGCCGCATGGTCTCATTCACCGGCATCAGTTCGGCAACAGGGATACGGCAGTATCCAACGCGCCTAGAGCCAGATCCAGATACGACGTTGACGTTGACGAAAACATCGGGTGCGCCCGTACCAGCCAGAGGCCCTTCAAACGGCGTCGGTAGTTTCACCAACAGCGGCGCAAGCGTGCACTGCACATTCGCGTAGCATTCGCCGCTGAGCGATCCACCCTCAGAGCGTAGTAAAACCGACGGTGTTGACGTCGACTCTAAGCCCAAACCAACGTCTAAAGCTAACATCTTCCCTTTCGAGTTGGTCTGGAAAAGCTCGACCGACATGACTTGCGAGTGAAGAAAGCAGTGCCATTCTCTTCCCATTTTGTCCAGCACGGGAGGAATAGCCTTTTTCGCTCTCGCAAACTTGTTCTTTCTATTCTCTTCTTCTAACTCAAACGACATGAGAGTACGCCCTCTATACGCTGCGCCATCAACGTAGCCGGCATTCATTCGCTTCGCTAACTTGGACATTTTGGAGAAAAATGAAACCTCCATGCCTCGCAACCCACCATAGAAACAATACCACTTTGGTTTCGAATACGCGGCCGGTCGTTCATATAAATCATGTAAACTGATTGCCGTCGATGCAACATGATCGTCGGCATCGGTATAATCTTTGTCCATGACGTTCATACGCAGCGGTGGCATGTTCACCAAACCGTTCTCTCCGCCAGGTACGAGCAGTCGCACGATGACTTCTTGATTCCAATCAGGATTCGCACTCGTCAGTACTCGCGTTTGACCTTCTTTTGCAGATCCGCATGTAATTTTCAGGTACGCATCTAGACCTTCGCGTCCAAACCTATCCATGCGTGGAAACTCTCTCCCGTTGTACACGTTGGCTTTGAGGATGAACGCTTTGACATTTTTACGTTCATTCTCGGCCTCTTCGAGTTCTTCTTTTTCGCGAAGCTTTCGCTCGGCGCGTGCTATTCGACGGGCTCTCTGTTTTTCGGTTTCAAATTGCCCAACCTCAACGGCTTCTTCCTCGTCGTCGCTAAACTTTTCATCTAAATGCAATTTTTGATGCTCGCCCTCACGCAACACCGTCACGCACAAGCACACCTCACCTTGACTACCAGATCTACGCCCCGTGAAATCTGTCAATGAGAACCATTGATTCCAATATTCATGATTCGGCGCCGCGTACACCGCTGCCAAGTTTAAGTCGATGCTACCGATCACCATGTCCTTGCCGATTCTCGACTTATCGCAAATGTTCACGACGACGTTACACGCCTCGAGCTCATTCTCAGCCACTTCTACGCCATCAAAATAAAACAACTGATTCCACAACGGTGCCGCGGTTTCCTTTTCCACCACAGTCTTACGCTTCTGTGGCTCGAATCCCGCCCGTTGCAACTGCACCTTGCCGACGACATTCGGCAATCGATCCGCGTGCACCGTCTGCGTCTTCAACTTAAACGACAACAACGTCTGGAATAAATTAAACGCCTGAATCGCTTGCAAATTCTTCGCTTCAATCAATCGCACGCTCACGCTGTACCTCCCAGGAGGAATCGACAGCTTTGTCGCCACTTCTAACTCTTGCGCATCCAGCGCGCTCGCGGGCGCGCGATTAAACCACCCCATGGCTCACCGCCACGCGCACCCCTATCACGCTCGCCCGTGCGCGCCGACGACGCACAACGCTTCCTTGCGTTCGTTTGCGCCTGCGCCGATGCCACCGTCGCGCGCGCGTGCGCGTGTGACGCCCGAGCGCGCCGCGAATCGCATCGTTTAGTGTTCAGAAATCACACTCGGTCCGTTTTGAACACGTGGTCCACGACCCCACGCGCGCGACGGTCGACGGCACGCGACGACGCGCGCGAGCGACGACGACGCGACCGAACCGCGCGCGATGACGAAAGTCGTGGCGTTTTACATCGACGACGCGCTGGCGAGCGACGTGGACGGCGTGTCGCGCGGGTTGGACCGCGTGAAGGCGGTGACGGCGTCGTTCGGGGTCACCGCGAGCGACGCGTTCGTGGACGCGTCCGCGACGGTGGGCGGCGGCGGCGACGGCGACGGCGGTGCGGAAGGGTGTGATGTGTTCGCGTGCGTGTTGACGCACGTCGGGGGGCTGGCGGCGATCGCGGCGCGCGCGCACGCGGGGTTGAAGGCGGGCGGGGTGATGGTGGTGGCGAGCGCGCGAGACGGCGACGTCGACGCGACGAAACGCGCGCTCGTGTACGGTGGGTTCACCGACGTCGCCGTGCGCGAGGATACGAGCGTTGTGTGTGGGGTGAAGCCTGCGTGGGAGCGCGGCGCGGCGTTTTCGTTGAAGTCTCGGGCGAAGAAGGTTGTCGAGACGCCGGCGTGGACGTTGACGGCGGATGAAGACGAGCTCATCGACGAGAGCGCGTTGCTCACGGAACTCGACGTGAACACCACGCCTATGAAATATGATGACTGTGATGTAGGCGCAGGGAAGAAGGCGTGTAAGAACTGCACGTGCGGACGCGCAGAGGCGGAAGAGGCTGCGGAGAAGGCTGAAAATGTCCCGGCGGAGACCTTTGTCAGCGCGTGCGGAAACTGCGCGCTCGGCGACGCGTTTCGATGCGCGGGGTGCCCATATCTCGGTCAGCCTGCTTTTAAAACCGACGCGGGTGATAAAGTGATGCTCGACTTGGGTGATGATTTGTAATGTACAGTAACACACGAACAATTTAAAAGAGCGCGCGGCTACAAAATATCCTCATCAAAACAAGATGACACCACACTTCGCCTCGCACGCGTCATCGCGATGTCCACCACCGCGCACGCGCGCGCACACATCGCGCACGCGGTTGCGCGCGATCGATCGCGCACGCGAACGCGCGCGACCGCGCGCGACGCCGTCCCGAGCTCGCGCCGAACGCTTCTCGCGGGCGCGGTGACGTTACCTGTGGTGTTCGTCTCGACGCCACGCGCGGCGCGCGCGGCAGAGCTCACGACGTACACGGATCCGCGGCTGAAATTTCAAGTGACGTACCCGAACGATTGGGTGACGCTCGCCGGGGAGACGCCCGCGGCGGAGGATATCCTCGGTGGGGGCGCTCGGGACGTGTTTACGATTGCACCGCCCGACGCGGATGTGGGGAAAATCAACATTTCAATCGTCGCCACGCCCGCTGGGGCGGATTTTACGAAGATGGGGAGTTTGGGCGACGCGTATGGGTTTGGATTCGGGCTCACGGCGCCGTTGAACCGGCCGAAAGTGAGAAAAGGTCGGGAGAGCACGATTCAATATTGCGAGCTCGTGGACGCGGTACAAAAGGGAGATTATTACAAGGTTGAGTACACGTTTGCCAAGCCGTCGACTGGATTTGATTCGTTACAATTCGTGCTGGCGGGACTCGGTTACGATGGGCGCGTGTCGCATTTGTACACCGCGACCGCAACCTTGCCGCGTGGCGAGGAAGAGAAGTGGC
>Ga0222715_10001692_pt1 | contig 20940 bp, 26 predicted proteins | sample C33_9DmetaG_FD_165056 | JGI IMG/M metagenome (GOLD analysis project Ga0222715, IMG submission 165056) | Estuarine water microbial communities from San Francisco Bay, California, United States - C33_9D | ecosystem: Environmental > Aquatic > Marine > Unclassified | place: USA: California... | reverse complement strand
GATCTAGTTCACCAAAAGCATTTCCGTTATTAACAAACTCTTCTATATATCTTTTAGTTTCACGTTCTAAAATTTCTTTTTTGTAAACTCTACCGTTTTGGTTTTGTGCAGATGCTCTCTGCATGATACCCTCAACTTCAAAGACTCCTGGTTTAGATTTAGACTCTCTAATGGTAGGTCTAAATGGCGTAACGTTTACTAATAATTGTGCCATATCTTAGAAGTTTGGTGTAAATATTGTTGCCTTTGGTTCCTCAGGTGTTTCGTCGATCTCTCCTCTTTCTCTAGCTGACTGAATGTCGGCTTGTGAAATTGTTTTAACTTTAGGTAAATCTATTTTGTGTAGAAATCCTTTTTTAGTAACAGGTTTTAAATCTTGAAAAAATGCTGTTTCTAAAGATGGTGCAATAAATGCTCCAATACTAAGACCTTCATCATTTTTAAACCCTGATGTTCTCTCAAAGATTTTAGCAATCTTATCTCCTATCTTATCATAAAAAGCTTCTACCTCTGTTACAACATTTTCTAAGTCGTTTACAACAGACTTAACACCTTCAAAGCTTTCATAGCCTTCACCCCAATCTGCTAATCTTTTTGTAGCAGCTTCATTTACTACCTCTTCGGTAAGCGTTTTTTTGATGATTGTTTTGATAGCTTCTTTAAGTTGGTTCTGCTTGCCCATGGCTGCTTTAATAGCTCTGTCTTTCGATCCTTTGTACTCATCTTCTGGTGATTCTACTTCTCCATCTTTATCGTAATCCTTAGCTGCTTTTTCTGCCTCTCCCATATCAGAAGGACCTTCATAGTTTACTGAAATATATTCTGCAAACTCATCTTCTATGTCAGCTCCGTCTAATAGGTCTTGATAATGAGTTTTAATAAAGTCTTTTAATATACCGGCTGTGATGTCTGGGTAATTAGCTCTCAAAGCTCCTACTACTTTTCCCAATAGGTTCTTTTTAGCGTCTTCAGACATCTTAGAAGCTTCTTTATCTATAGCTTTTTCAGTATCTTCTGGTGTTCTACCCATTTCTTTTTCCCACTCCTCATCATCGGTATACATATTTTCTTTTAACGTAGCTTTTTTCATATCATTAAAAGTATCTTTATCTAAAGCACCTCTCTTAACTTCTTTTTCTCTGTCGTGTTTATCTACTTTATTAGATTCACCGGCCATTAAGTTAAGGTAATGGTTAGAGTCTTTTTCAAGATTATCTTTTGCTTTCTTTTCTGCAGCAATAAACTCTTCTGAGGTTGGGTTATTATTTTTTCCTAATTCAGCTCTAATACCTCTATGTAAGGCATCTAGTGAATAAGTTAAAGCCGGTCTATCATCGTAGACTTTTACGTTTTCGAATGCTTTTTTTGGTGCTTCGAAAAGCATATTTCTAGTCTTAAGGATACTAACTGTACTATCAAATCCATCAAAGTTTGAGACATACATAGGGTATTCTTGTCTCATTTGACGTACAAATTCATTTTTAGACATAGTTCCTTCTTGTACGGCTCTATATTTTTCTGTTACAGTTATTGTTCTCATATTCTATAAATAGTCAAATCCTTTTGTATGTGATGGCCTTTTTGGCCTGCTTACTTGTTTGAAACCTATTTTAGTTAACGTTTTTTTTGCTCTATGTCCTTTACCAAATGCATTAGGGGTAGCATACTGTGCTCCTGCACCCGGTGTGAATGAAGCTCCTCCGGCATTGGTAATATTAGCTTCATCAAGCTCCTGCATTACCTCTCTTACAAGCTTCACTAGGTTTGATCTTGTCATAAGTTTCTTAGCTCGTTGACTAGGTCATAATACTGCATTAGATTTACTAAATGAGTATCAGATATTTTTTCTTTATTAGACAAAGGTCGCATAGCTTTTAACACTTCCTGAAGTTTAATTTTAACTACGCTATCACTTACTTTGCTTATAAGTTTACTAACCTCAGTTTCAATTTTGTTTATTTCCTCGTTTACTAGGTTTCTCAAACGGGTATTAGAATTAACTGAAGTGATGAATTCTTTTAATATATTTTTTTGTTCCGGAAGTAGATCCTTGTAAGTGTTATTAAACTTCTCTAATAAAATCTTAAAAGTTAACAGTCTGAGGTCTTTATCGTACTTACCGAATTCTTCTATAATAGTATCTTTGACCTTTTCCTCGTCCTGAGGAACTGAGGTTAGGTGTTCTAATATAGTAGTTTTATTATCTATTAAAACTTGAGGATCTACTAGACTATCAATATTATGAGCTTCTAATAGACAGTACAGTGCAGCAAAAGGTTTATAGTCTCTAACTTGAATACCAAAAAATTCTTCGATATTATAGTTTTCCTTTATATCAGAAATGAGATTGTATTTTAAAGTTTTTAACTTTTTACCATCAATCTTTCTTGATACCTCTGTAATGGTAGATAGAATAGCTTCTGCTTTACTCTGTGTTACGTTTCTATTCTTAGAAATAAACTCATACAGTTTAAACTCTCTAGAAAGAGCAGTTTTGCCAGCAAAATACTTTTTAATTATTCCTACAGCGGGAGAATCTTCATTCTTTAAAGTATCGGCAGCAATCTGCTTTACCAAAAGCTCAAAAATTAAACCAGTATTCTTATACTTTGAGTGTTTTATCTTCATTATATACGTTAACTATATATAAATATGTATTATTCTCCTAAATCCTTAATATTGTCTTCTTTAAGTAGTTCTGTATTATCAACAGAAGATTTATCGAATACAATACTTTTGAGCAAATCCTTGTTTTTAAGGTAAACTGTTTGTGTTCTAGAAGTTTCCATCACATTATCGTTGTCAGATGGATAACCACCCTTCATACCATGCTGACCTAGAGGATCTCTACCTCCTAATCCATCATTAGTGCCGTATATAGAAGCTTTTTCTGTTGGTCTTCCACCTTCAGGTCCAGGTTCTCCCCACTTAGGTTCCATTTCTGAGTATCCTTGTGGTAGTTCGTCCGGTGAGCCGCCTTTAGGTGTATTTGTAGCTCTTCGACCGTACATCGATGCAAGGTCGTGAGGTGTACCGTAAGTAACGCCTGATTTAGCAGGATCGTTTCCTTCGTTTTCAATCTGTGCAATTCTAAAGTTTCTTTTGCTATCCTCTCTAACTAGATCTCTCATTTCCATATACTCATCTTCTGATAAGTCAAATATGTTTTCATAGATGTAATCTGATGAGAATAGTTTAGTATCTTTCATTTGATTAGCAAGATCAATCTTCTCTTTTAATAAAGCGATTTTTTCTTGCTCAAATATAATAGATGGAGTAGTAAGCTTAAGTTCAAAGTTAGTTAAACTCTCTCCTGTAAATCCTTGAGTGTATAAGTGTACTAAAGCAATCTTAGTTAACTCTGATTCTAAGATCTTTTGAATACGTTCTACTGTTCTTGCAAATCTAATATCTTCAGCAGCTAGTGTTGCTTTTCCCTGTAGGTCTCCTTCATATCCAAAATAAGCTTTCGGAATTTTAAGAGCTGCAAACATTTTTTGTAGTAAGTAATTTACGTCAGTTGTACCGTCGTATTCTAGCCCTTTAGTAGTTTCAATACGGGTAGAAGTATCTCCTCCTCTAACAGGTAGGTAGAAATCTTCCATCATATTTTGCATATTGAAACGTAGGTTATATTGACCATCATCTCCGATGTATGGAGTCTTTTTCATTTGATTGATAGTCTTCTGCATAAACTGCTCTACCTCATTTGGAGGAATAGCCCCTACGTTAATGTAGAACATTCTCTTCTCAGGGGCTCTCATGATTCTATGAATTAACATAGCATCTTCCATTAGAGTAACTTGCTTGAAGATCTTTCTAGCAGGCTCTAAATAAGAACGTCCATAAGGTAGGTAGTTAGTATCTGAGATTAATCTGAAGTGTGCAATCTCATAATTATCAAATTCTACAACTTTAGATTGTCCTTTTCTCTTAGGTAAATAATTTGGGTGTTGAGAAGAAGCTAAACCGTCCGGGTCTAATTTAAAGTTTACCTTAGCAGGATTATCAGGATCTAATCCTTCTTCTCTAACCATATGGTAAACTGTATAAGGTAAGACGTTATAAACACCGAACTTCTCTGCTATTTCTAGCTTTAAGAAAAAGTCTCCGTATTTAACCATATTTCTAGTCCAAGACCAAAGGTTAAACTCAATATTTAAAACGTCGTAAAATAAGTTATATAGTACTCTCTGTATATTTTCATCTGATGATTTTATACCTAGTATCTCGTTTTGATCATTTTTAACAGTAGCTTCATCAGCTATAATATCTAGTGCAGAAGCAATAATAGGATCAGTGTCCATCGCCTCATAATCAGAGTAAAGCTGTATTCTTAACGTTTGGTAGTTAAGATTAGGATTAAAAATATTTTGATTATTGTAGATATAGAGTCGACTAAATCTATCTACTAATGAATTAGTTTGATATCTACCAGTAGATTGTATTTGATTAACGTCAGCTATTTTAAGCTCGTCTCCTCCAACATTTCTGATGACAACATCATTAGAAAATAATCTCCTCAGCCTTCCAAATAATGAAGTATCTGCCATTTAACTATAGTTTATTTATAAATAGATCTATTTTAACAACCAAGAGATATCTTGTTCTCCATCTCTGGTCTTTATAAGATAAGGATTTTCTCTCTGGATACCAACGTTTTTTATGACTGCTTGATTTCTAGCGTTGAGATTGTTAAAAGAAGATAGCTGTGCTCTAGCTAAATCCATACCCTGCTGACGTAGTCTAAGTGCTGTGTCACGTACATACAGTGCTGTTGCACAAGCCATTAAGAGATCATCATTATATCTATCCTGTGCTTGAGCTTTACCGTTTTTCCAAACAAATACTCGCATTTCAGACATTAAGCGTTTTGATTGAATAGTAACTGATTTCTCTCTAATATATTCAATCATCTTAGCAATAACTAATGGTCTAGTTCTAGCAGACATTGTAAAGCCAGGAACTAACTTATCTCTTTCAAACTTGCTCATATAAGATTCAACTGATTCCATATTAGCTGTAGAACTGTAATATAGGTTTCTATATTCTCTTTCTAGTATTTGTTCAATAGTAGCCCAACCGATATTTGCATTTTCAACTACAAGTAATGCATCGTTGTATTCTGATGCTATTCCTACTAGTACGTTACCGAAGTCTTTGGGTGAAAGTTTACCTTTATATTCAGCAACTTGTGTACAAGATTCTATATCAAATATATGGAATGCAGAGTAGTCAGTAGAGTCACCTCTAGCGACGTCAGCTACAACCATATATGACTTAGAATAATCTACTCCTTCCCAAACCCATAAATTACCGTCTACACCTCTTCTTTCTAAAGGGTCTTTTTCATAGGTCTGTTCGTAGAATGCCATGTCGTCCGGTTCAAATACTGTATCACCAGAAGCTAGGAAATCACAATCACATTCCTGACCGGCCATTCTAGGACCTAAGTCTTTATCCTGTTGATCCCTCCATGATTGATTTCTTTCAGGATGCACTGTCCAGGGTAGTCTGATAGGTAGAAATGAGTTTTCTTTTGATTCAGCTCTTTCCCATGTCTGGTGAAACCAGTTACCAATACCGTTGGGGGTTGATAATGCCATACATTGTCCACCTGTAGCAAGTGTTTGCTGTGCAGCAGTAAAGGTCTCCTCAATGTTATCAATAAAGGCAGCCTCATCTATCAGCAGTAGTGATACCGCTTCAGAGCGTGCAGCATCTGCATTAGATGATTTTGCTGTGATTTTAGATCCGTTTTTAAGTCTTAGAGATAATTTGTTTTTTTCCTTAGCAGGTAGCTTTAACCATCTTGGTAACTCATCGTACATAAACATCGTCTTAGATACTAAGTTACGTGCAGTTGCTTGAGTAGTTGCTAATGCTAATACGTTCTTATCTTTATGAAATAACATCAACCATAAACTATAAGCAGCAGCTAAAGTAGATATACCTAACTGTCTTGACTTAAGAGTAATAATGTATTGATTATCTTTGAATAAATGAAGTACTTTACCTTGGAAAGGATAAAGATTAAATAAGATACGGCCTCGTGTAGGGTGCTGTATATAGCAGTACTTCTTCATGAAGTACGCCGGATCTTTTGCGCACTTGATATACTCTTGTGCGATTATTTTTTTTATGTCTTGTGCCATAACTATTAGAAGTTATATGACCATCTTGGAAGACCGTCTTTCATAACTGCTGTAATTTTATTACCAATTAAATTTTCAATTTTAGAACTTGGTACTCTTACATAATCCCCAGATGAGTCGTCTAGAAATAATATTTCTTCAAATCCTTCGGTTTGGATGTATGCTCTAACAATACGTTTAACAAAGGCAAGCTCAAAACTATTAGCGTCAAAATTATTTCCCTTCTTGTAATCCTTAATACTTAATCCTGTTAAATCAATACCGGGGTATACATTATTGATTGTATTATCAGCTATGCTTAAAATTTCATCTGTTAATCCCGGGTTCTGTTTTAATGCTTCGTTAATAATTAACTGTATTCTATGAAAAGGTCTAGCTCTATATCTCGTAGGTATAGGACTGTCTATCAATTTGTTAACTTCTTTAACAATAGAATCAACCATTATTTTATCTACATTCTTACCAAATTGAAACTTTTGACCAGCAGGTTTAGCACCTTTGTTCTTAACTTCGATACCTTTACCGCCTGCAGAGATATCTCCATCAGGAGAGTCAGAAGATACATCATCAATTAAAGTTGCTAAAAAGATTTCGCCTTTACCTGTTGCAATATTACCCATTGCAGGTTTTTTGTCCATTAAGTACTTTAAAGTTTCCTGTGAGAATTTATTACTAAACAAGGAATAAAGATTACCAGAAGACCCTAAACTACTATAGGAAGGGAAATTCCCGATAGTGGTATGATAGTTTTGTATGTCTCCATTTTCAACTAACTCGTTGTAAATATACTTTTTTATTGTATCTATAGCTTTACCTTGCCGACTCAGGTACTCTAACACATCCTTCTTATAAGCAACCCCAGAAATACCATTGAGTATATTTTTAAGTTGCTCAGGAGTAAAGTCTCCGTTCTGAATAGCTTGTATGACTTCTTTTTTAGAAATTTCACCATCAGTATTAGTAAGTTCTGAGATAATATTATCTAGTATAGCTTTATCTTCCGGATTATTAATATCCGGTACACCTGTTTTAGTTCTCCAGGCCCATTCCGTATATAGCTTATCTGTTATGTTCATTATGCTTCAGGTTCTTCTCCTGCTTCAAAATCAATTGGTTCATCAGAAAGATCTTCTCCTCCTTCTTCTCCACCGCCTTCTTCTCCTCCAAAGTCTTCTCCGCCTCCGGCTCCTCCTTCTTCTCCAGGAAATTCCCCTCCACCGGTATCGGCAGACCCGATATCTTCTCCGGAAGCTTCCTCTTCGCCAGCTCCTTTCATTGGAGCTTCTCTATAAAGGAGAGCTAATTTGTCTAAAGCCTGTTGGTAGTCATCGATTCTGTTCAAGTAATATCTTTTGCCCATTATTTGAGCTTCAAAAGTTTTACCGGTCCATTTTAAAATATAATCTTGACCATTTTTTAGATTAACTCTAAATGAGGTAGGGCGAGGTGATATCCAATCAATAGAATCTACAAACTCTTTGAAATCTTCTGTCTGGAGTTTAGTAATAGCAGCTTTTAGAGTTGGAAATCGTCCTAGAATAGTATCTGTAGCATCTTCTAAAACTGTCTCTTCAGGAGCATCTGTATCAGGTTCTTCTTCTGGTACTGGCTCATCTTCCACCTCATCTAAGAGTGATTCATTCAAAGCTCCTTCAAAATAACCTTCTTCCATATTACTATCGGTTACTTCAATGTCGTAGGCTCCGAAATCCATTAGCAAGTCGTAAGCTAATTCTTCATCGGTTAAGTAATAAGTGTCACTTCCGTTTATTTCAACCGCTTTACTGTATGCTGGATTGTCATCAATGATGGTTAGGGCTTTTCTAGCATCTCTAACAGCTACCTTAATGTAGAAAAGACCTTTTGGTGCTTCATTGAGCTCTGCTAATACTTCAGCGTATGCTTCTAATATAAGTTTATTCAGCTGCGTTTTTTTCATCTGCAAATTTTTGAGCTTCTGGTTTAGTTTTAAAGCCTTTAATTCTTTTATCGTTTTCTCCATCAGCAGATGTTTTCCAAACTGCCCAAGGAGTATTTTTAGCCGAACAAGGACGAACTACATATTTACCCCCTTTAGCTTCTTCTAGCTCCATATGAGTACCGTAAGACATCTTTTCATCAAAGATTTCAAAAGCTCGAATTACTTGCTGGAGATCGTCCAGTGCATCCGGTTCTTTTTTGCTAACGTATTTTTTTAGTTCGTGGAACCTTTTAACAATAGGTCCTATAAGTTCATCATAATTAACTTTAGAACCAAAAAGTTCCTGTACTCTAGAAGGTCCAGCTCCAAATTCAAATGGAATATCATATTCTTGGGCAATAGCTTCCATTGCTTCTTCTGCTGCACCTACCTCATCTCCGTCAAAGTTTGCAGCCATATCCTTAATGACGCTAACTAAAGCTCGTAGGTAACTATTACCTCTTTCGTTTAGTTCTTGGTTCCTATTTGTACCTGCTACAGCTTGATCTAATTGATCTTCTAGTTCTTTTTTACGAGCAGTATGTTGTTTTAATGCAGCTACAATTTTTTCTTTCTTTTCACCTTCTGCAGTTTTGTAATGCTGTGCTAGTTGTTTCATTTTGCCAACTAAAGCATCATATTCTTTTTTAATTGCATTTGCAGAAGCTTCTTCTACTCCTTCTTCTAAAGCTAATTGATCTAAAGCAGGTTGTTTTTCTTCTGCTTCTAAATAATGTTGTGCTGAGGATAGGTACTCTCTAGATAAGGTAACTTTCTTCTGCCACCAATGTGGAAAGTCAACTTCACCGTCATGCTGATCGTATTTGTCTAACTGTTTGTAAAGTTTTGCAGCATATGTGGCTATATCATATAAATCTTTTTTAAGCATTGAAGGTTCGTCATCTTGATGACCTACGTCAAGATCTCCTTCTGCTTCTGGTTCTTCTGGTACTTCATCTGCTACTGGAAGCTCTTCTTCTTCCATACCTGGTAATTGGTGCATTGGGGAACCAGCATATTTATTTGCTAACTCCTCAGGAGATAATTCATCATCATCTCTGTCATCGTCTTCACCTTCCATCTTATTAGCATTTTGCATTAAAGCATGTATTTTTGCAATAGTCTCTTGATCTTTAGGCGTTAATCTTTCGAATCTTCTTCTTTCTAAGTCTTCTGGATCACCGGGTTTCATTTCTGAGGTAAGTTTTACGTTGACTCCTTTATCTGCTAATTCCTTAGCTTTATTTTCATCATCGGTTGCTACCATACCTTTTTCAGCTTCTAAAAGTTGGCTTTGAAGGGATTCTCGAAGCATTTCTAGTTTCTGAGCAGTTTCCTTTACATTAATTGAAGTGTTATTTTTGTATGAGCCGTTTTTTAAGGACTCTAATGTGTTTTCACATTTAGTTAAACGCTCTTTAATTTCTTGATAGGTCATTTGCAAATTATTTAATATACGTATATAATATAAATAGGTTACTTTCTGCCAGCTTTCATATTAGCACACCAGTGGTACATTTTTCCTTTCTCCCCGCCATACTTTTTAGCTTTTGCTCTAAGGTCGGAGACAGAACCCTTACATGAGGCTCCTGATTTTTTAACTCTACCGGGTCTAGATTTTCCTTTTACTTTACCGTCGGCGTAGTTTTCACCAAGAAGCTCTTCAACCATTACTTCTTTAACAAGTTGTATGAGTTGAGATAATTTCATTAGTCAATATGATGTCCTTTACCTTGACCGAATGCATCAGGTCCAATACCTGCTTTCTTGCCTGTATTTACTTTTCCTCCTCCGAATGATACTACTGCTTTATTACCGTCTGGTTTAACTACTCTTGCAGCATTTTCTACTTCTGGGTATAGTTCTATAAAAGTATATCCTTTACCGTTAAAGGTAAATTTTTCTCCCATTTCTAGATCTTCAAGAGATTTACCTTCTTGCTCATCTAATCCTACAGAACGTACTTTTTGATCTATTTCTAATTTAGAAAAGAAATCTTTAGCTAATTGCTTATAGGTTTCTCTATCTTCCCCTTTTAACTCTGCAAAAGCTTTTTGATAGAAGTATTTTAAATTACCGAACCATCTAACTGCATCAGCTTTGTCTTCAGACATAGCATTGATCTTTTTACCTGCTGCTACTGCATCTTTATGAGCATTAGAATTTTTATGAGCAGGTTTTTCACCTCTAGCTCTTTTAGCTCTAATATTAGCCCAAAGTCCTGGTTTTTCTTCTTGTAGTTCTTTAAGTGCTTGTTTAAAATTTTTCATATCCTTATACTTTGTCTGAATGCATCATTAGCATTCTAATTATGATACCTGCCATAATACCAAATATAATCCAGAGAGCTCTAGTTACACCAGTTTTCCAATCCTCTATTTCCTTTATTTTAGACATTTGAGATTGGAATTCTTTTTCATTAGCTTGCATAGAGCGGCGGAAATCTGTGTTTTTATTTGTATTAACAATGACTCCATCTTCAGGATTGAGTAAGGTATACTTAAGGTCAGAGACATCTTCTTTCATAGAATTAAGATCTCTCTGCATCTGTTTTAACTCTCCATTAGGCATATGTTTTTTGATATTGCCTAGTTCGCTAATAACTGTTTCTAATAGTTCTTTTTGTGTCATAGCAAGGTTATATAAGTATAAATAGCCTTATAACCTATTCGACATGTTTAGAAAGTATTTTTAAATATTCTTTAAGATTATTTAGTATGTTCTGTTTAAATTTAGAGCTCATTTTACCCCAGTCTTCAACATCCCCTTGTTCAGTAACATAGCTGTTGCTGTCTTCTAACATTTCTATAGCCCATGATTCAATATCTTTCATAAACCCTTTTATATTACCAGACATCATTCTCTTTTCATACTGCTTATACAAACCAGCTTTTCTAAGCTCGGCTTCATATTCTACAGTGCATGGGTCAAAACAAAAACCGTGAACCTTATACATTTTTTTTGCTAAATGGTGTTTCATAGGACCACCGCACTTCGGACAAGTTAAAGGTACTCTTATAGCTTTTTTAGCTGAATCTAGTTTAGTAATGTTTTGTTTTAATCCGTTTTTAATAGTCCACTGCTTACCGTTTTCCTCCCAAATATCTCCTTCACTATATGATTTATAAGATTTCTGATAGCCGGTTTGTACTTTAGTTTTAGCAGTAAAATCCTTATTTACTAGATTTCTAACTCTCTGTACATCGGATTCTTTAAACTCTTTTTTTAATAACGATTCATTACTCATATCCTAATTCTTGTAACTTTTCTATAACATGGTCTACGTTGCCGTCTTTACATCTAATTGCAATCCCGCCCTTAGCAGTCCATTCGTTTATGTTAGACTTTTTGTCGTCTATTAATATAGTATTTTCATTTGCATATCTCTGCTTATCTTTAGAATAAGCAAATATTGTCTTAGGTTTAGGGTTTAAGTTATTTCTAACCCATAAATTTTTTCCCAATCTAGAAGTATTATCTCTAGAAGGAGAAGTTAAAAGGTCTGGTTTGTAAGGAGAAATAAAATCCCAAAGTCTTCTACCTTGAGGCATCCAATCCATACCTACCCAAAATCTAACTCCAATTTCAGTATCTATTAAATGCCAAAATGCTGGGGTGCCTTTTTGATCTTCGTACTGCTTAGGTGTTTTACCTGTGAAGTGTTCAAACCTTTTTTGGAAGTCTGTCAAGACTCCATCCATGTCGCAGTATATTTTATAAGGTAGTACTGGTTTAGCTTCTTTTAAAGGTATGCCGTCGCCAAGTAGTTCATTAAGATTTTTCATAACCGTTTTTAATTTTATCTTCCCAATTCCTAAAAGTAATATTACCTTTCATATATGCTTCTGCTTCTAATTTTTGAAGGGCAGATGATTCATTTGTATTAGATGTAGATATATCTGTTAATCTTCCTTCTATATTCTGCATATGATGAATCATTTCATGTACAAATGATCTCATAACATCCTTAGGGTGTCTACCTTCAACATATAATACTACTTCATTAACATTAGGATCATAGTATGCTGTTCTACCAAAAAAATCTTGTGATTCGGCTATATCTCTTTTAATTTTTATTTCAGGTAGAGGTGTAATCTTCATACCTTTATCAATCATGTATTCTAATATGGACCCCATGAAAGGTGTAAAATCAAAGTTTTTACTATATCTTCTATCAGCTAAGCTAACTCTAATATGATCATCTTGAAAGCTTACTTGAACTTGGTCGGTTTCTACTTGATTTCGGATTCTATTATATAGAGTAATTAATTTTGCTCTATCTTCTGAGCGCATAACAGATCTAGGAGCAGTAGGTGCACCGGAAGATCCTTCGTTGATCTTATCTTCTTCAAACCAGCTGGAAAATAAATCTTCTATTGTATTCTCCATGGCTTCAGATATAATAGATTGTTTAAGCATATTTAATATTTTTAAAATCTCTTCATTTTTTAGTTCGGCAGGAAAAAAATCTCTTACCGTATCTAAATTACCTGAAAGTATTGCTGCTCTAAATTTAGTAGCTCTTTGTTCTCCAGGTCCTGCTATAACTAATCCTTGTACATTTGGAGTATTTTTATATGTTGTTATTCTTCTTAAATCAGTAATATCTTCCTCTGTTCTAATTCCTGCTATAGCATAAAATTCTTGATTAGGATTCGCTTTAGCATAATCTTTAGAAGCGAACATAGGATTTTTTTCTCCATCCATGATTACAACGCCAGGAAGATACTTCTTATAAATATCCCAAATAGCTTTTGATTCTTTCTTGCTAATTCCGTTGCGTTCTCCTCCTCCTATGAAGACTAATACTTTATTTATTTTTTTAATTTCATCTTTATCCCCAGCTAATGCAGATGAACCTACATCTTTATATGTATCTACATTATACAACTTACCGTTATGAGTCCCGTTTAAAAGTCTCTTTACTACATCAAAGTGTCCTCGATGTGGCGGTTTAAATGCTCCTGGGTAAAGTGCTATCATGCTAAAAATTCTTGTACTTTTTGATCTATTTCTTGTGGTGTTGAATGCTTTAATTTTTCTTGGAAGACTGGGCTAAATAGCATTTCACCTATATTATCTAAAACTTGTTTTTCTCTTTCAGCTGCAGATTGTTTTTGTTTACGGTATGTGGAAAGTTTTTGATTTAACTTATCATCACCAGGTCCTGTACCGTTCTTGCTGTACCAATCTTGAAAATACTTCTTTAATACTCTATCCTCACCGTAGTCTTCCGTATCGTAATCTATATTTTTAACTGCATTATAGAATTCTTGTTCTTCTTGGCCAGAAAGTTCTACCGGTGTTCTAAATGATGAACCACCAATGTTTTCTTTTTCGTTTAGTCTCTCTAGGTAATCTGATATGCCGGCTGCTCCATTTTTTGCAGCTGTATTAAACTCTTCTATGTACTTATCAAATTCTCCTCCTCTAGTGTTAACAAAGATAGAAAGATTTCCTTTAAGCATTTTGTTGTAATCTTCTATAAGCTGGTAAACATTTCTCCATGTAGAAAAAACTGCTGAGGAAGGTACCTGTCTTTTACGTTTAGCGTTAGAAAGATAAGCAATAACAGGATGAGTGTATACCATTACCATATAGACGTCATATCCTTTCTTAAGTATGTCTCTTACTTTAGAAGGATTAGATGCAGTAGTATCCCAAACAAAAGATTCTTTATTGCTTGATAGGTCTTCTGCTTCCTTGTTGGCTAGAGCTACGCCTGATGTTAGTTTGTTGTATGCTGGGCTGTTGGGATCCTCTACGTATTTGTCTGGGTTGACTAGGGGTAGAGATCCTAGGTCTAGTTGGTTGAGAAGGTAAGACTTCCCTACTCCAGCTCCGCCCGCCATCACTACGAGTTTGGGTTTGTCTCGGGCTTCTAAGATTAGTGTTGATAGTTTCATTTCTTCTTCCGTTTACTCTTGTTCTTGGTCTAAATAATTCTCTGTTTCTTGGTATTGGCCTTGGTTCAACCGTAGGTCTAATGTACGGTCTATATAAAAGAGGGGTACTACTATAAAGCCAATAGTCATATTCCAGCCCGTAACTTGGGAACCACCAATTATACCTATAGTTCCAATTGTTCCAGTAGTAACCATTTCTATATAAGAAACTATTATAGTTAAAGTCATAGTAACTTTCAAATGTATTTACTCTCGGTCGAACTGTCGTACTTAAACTAGCTCTAGAAGAGACATAATTTAATGTTGACAGTTGTAACTGTAGTGAACTACAGCTTACTAAAAATACGAAAATAAATGCAAGTAACCAAATATTCCTCATATAAATAAATAGTTACAGCTTTAGTGTAGTAGGGTAAGAATTGTAAATAGGTTCTGTTACAGGGTTTTCTAATGCATACAGTTTGTAGATCATCTGGAATAGTTCAAAGTTTTTATCTATTTCATCTATGATTTTTATTTGCCAACCTTTACCTTGGTATACTCCTTTTTTCTTAGAAGCCGATCTTGTGTTAGCTTTTAACCAAATAATTCCAGTTCTTTGAATTTTGATTCCTTTAGACTCTCCTAATGCTTTAGCATAAGAAGCAAGCTGAAGATCATATGACTTATGTAGACTGTTAGAGGTTTTAATATCTAGAAGCCAAATCTCTCCATCCATTTCAACAACTAAATCTGCAGTTCCTGCATACTTATATTCGTCAGACCATACAAAATCTTCTGTAGAGATTAACTTCGGTTTATGAGTGGACCAAAAATCATAAAATTTAAGAATCATTTCCCATACAATCTGAGAGTATTTAGCATTACCGAAATTATCCATCCATGATACTTCTTCTCCTAATACAAGCTTCTCACAAGCTTCATGAACTTGAGTTCCTTCTTTACCTGCCTTTCTCATAATAAGATCGGCGTTATGCCCAACGTCCTTGATCCATGTCTCAAAGAACTTATTCTTGGGCATATACTGGAGTATAGTGGTTACGGACGGGTAATATACTCCTTCGCCTCTCTTGTAAACTCTTCTATCTAAGAAGTTTATTTGTTTTAAATCAGGATTAAAGTCTAGTCTTTTCTTCTCGTTTTGTTCGAGAATGTTCATACCTTGTTTTATCATAGGTCTAGTTTGTGCATCATTATACCTGATAGGTCTAATTCTTCTGCTGATTGGATTAATTCGGTAAAAGGTCTAAAGCCCATTTGACTAGGGTCTTTATCTGGTAGGTTAATTAAAAAGACTCTTTTACCTTCGTTTAAAAATTTTTCGGCAATAGTTAGTGCCTTATCTTGAGCATCAGTATCTAATGCAATATAAATATCTTTTAACCTACTGGTAATAATTTTCTTATAAAGTGAATTAGATACGGATTTTCCTAGTAAAGGTATAGCGTTTCGACGTATTGCTATAGCATCAAATACTCCTTCACATAAAATAATAGGGGTATCCCAATTTATTAGATTCTCAAAAAATATTATGTCTTTGGAAGCTTCTGGATTTTTGTACTTAAAGTAGTTGCCATCGTAAGTTCGTGCAACAAAAAAGTTGAGTTGATTGGATCCAGAATAACTTGGGATAATAACTCTTCCTCCATATTCTCCAGTTGTTGCATATCCAATCCCATATTTAATAAAATCGTTATCGGTAAGTCCTCGTTCATAAAGATACTTTTTAACTAAATTTGCAACTACAGATGTAGTAGAGGCAGAGTAAAGTGGTTGGAACTCTTTTGGTAGTTCTATTATAGATAGTCCTTTATATTCTATGGTAGTACCTTTAGGCAGATACTTTAAAACCTCGGCGGCCTGTTCCCGTGGTGTTTTTAACTGTTTAAGTAGAGATCTAATAGTTCTACCTTTAGTCTGACAAACCCAACACTCCCAAGGATTATATCCTTCTTCATTAGTAGCCATGTTAATTTCTAACTTTGGCTTTCTATGATTGCAGAAAGGGCAATAGAAAGCATAGTTTTCTCTAGCTCTCTTATGACTTTTGCCTAAAATATTTTCTATTGATCCTAAAAGGAAAGTATAATCCATAAAATAGTCCGTATCCTAATGGTAAGGTAAGAACTTATTTTCGATCTAGCAACTAGACTTCGTTATTTTGTAGAAGGTCTCCTATTGCAGCGGAAACTACCTGATATATTAATGTCTTATTGCCTGTGTCAAAATACTCCTCTAATCTTTCTGTTATCTTTTCACTAAGCTTAAGCACATCTTTTTCAGATATATCTAGTTGTTCTCTTACAACGTACTTTTTATTTTCTAATATGATTTTAGATAGCTTCATTGATATCAAATTCAAAATTTAAATGGGGATACCATCTACGGTCATCATCTTCATCATAGAAGTTAGAATCTTGAGTTATCTCGTATCCTTTTGCTTCAAGAAAATTTTTAACATTTTTCCATTCAGCGGGTGGTATTCCTGCAAAGTCTCTGACCATAAAACTAACTTTACCGTACCCTCTATCTTTACCGCTATACTGCCCCATTGAAACATAAATGTCATTTCTATTGTAAGTGTCCTCCAATTCTTTTTGAAGTTCCTTAGCTTCTTTATCAAACTTATTGAAGTCCTCTGTTAAATTTTCACCTATTCCTAACTCCTTGTGTAAAGTTTCCATAAAAGGTTTAATATTGTGAGAACCGTATTCGTCTTTAAGTATGTGGGCTACTGCCTTAGCAAATACACCGTAGTGCATACTATCATCAATAGAGGTGATAGCATTATTTATAGCTTTAGCAGCTGATGCTACCTGATTTTCTTCTTCGAATATTAAGTCTGTTAATTTCATCTTCCTTGTCCTCTGTACGGTTTAGAGTAGTTTTTAGAGTTTTTGTTTTTAGACTGTTTAGTTTTAGAGTGTACTCCCGCTCTTCTCTTTTTAGGCTTATCTACGTAAGTACCTAAAGTTAATCCTTTTGCCATATCTTTACAACTAAATCACCTGTTCCTTTTATTAATCGGTGATAGGTCTCTTTTGGTATAAATAGTTTATTTTTTGATAACTGCTGTGGAGTTTCATTGTCTAATTGAAATTGCCAATCTGTATCGTGCGTTGCTTCGACTATACGATCTTCTTTGTCTCTATGCCAAACGAATTCAAATGAGGGAGTACTATAAGAAAATTCTCTTACTATATAACCGTCTTTTTTTTCTTCTATGTAAGGTTTCATTCTCCGTTATAAAAGCCTGATACTTGGAGAGTATACTTATCTTTCATACCTGCATTACAAGATAAGTGTAGAGGTTTGGATGACCATAAATAACCTTCTCCTGCTTTCCAGTTATCAGAAGTTTTCCATTCATTTAGGTTATTAATATCTTGATATTGAATCATGTGACCTACTTTCCAATTTTCCAGATATATATTTGCTCTAACTTTTAATCTTTTATCGTCAGGGAATCTTTTTTTAATTTGAAAAAAAGTATCTCTGTGGAGTGCTATAGTGTTACCTGGTGGTTGCAGGATAGAAGAAACTGTGATCACCTCCATATTTAACTGTTTACCTAGTTCGGTAAAGTCCACCATATTAGCATCGTACCATAGCTGTTGGATAACTGTGTTTTCGCTAGTATAGGTATCCCCTAATCCGTACTCTTCGTGTATATCAGTTAACTCATGTACCTGATGAGCAAGGCAAGTGCCTTTATGCACAGAATAATCTTGATTTGGAGGTAGAAAGTATTTTAAATCGTAATTTAATTTAATTTTTTTTAACATAACTTTACCAGTATCCTGAGAAGTTAGAACTGCCGCCAAGACTCTTCCAGTAACGACCAATATTACATGACCAGTATCCTGCTTTTGTCTTGTCTTTTTTCTGTGCACATTTATGACGTGCAGCAAATGAAGCTCTAGCTCCTTTTTGTTTAAACTTTACTGAAAGGCCTGTGTCACCAAATGATACCTTCTTAACGTTTCCTGTTTTAGGATTTTTAACATAAACGTAGAACTTTTTAGAACCTCCACGTTTTGGTTTATTAAGCTGTACTTTTTTACCTTGGTACTCTGCTTCTGGTATATAATCTACAGAAGCTTTGAGAAGATCAAATCCAGAGTAGTCAAATGTTTCGTTATGAATTTGAACTGCTTTTCTAAATTTATCCATATTAATAGTACCGCCAATCGATTCAACTAACTCTTTTATTAATTCATAGTCAATCATTTCTTCTATGGAAAGAGCTTCGTCTATTGTCTCCTCGTTTTCAATCATTTCATCGATTGCACAGCCTATTTCAAATAATGCGTTATATTTAGGAGACACCATCGGAAGATCTAAAGGTACTTTCATACCGTTATAATCTCCATACTCTCCTATATCAGTCGTTTCTAAAAGCTTTTCGTCTTCTTCATTTAACTGTATATATCCGTCTCTCCAAGCTTCTCTTGCTTCAGCAAATAGTTGTATAAAAGCTTCAGAAGAATAACGGTAGACATTCTCATGTAAAGAGAGTCCATTGTCTATATGGTACTGCAGGGATGGTAGTCCTATGACTTCTCTTAGTTTAATCATTGTTGAAATCTTTTCTATAAAATTTTCCTAGAATATTATCATTTATATACATATGACTATATGTCTCTAGGACGTCATTAATAAATAGGTGTTTACACTCATAATATGTTAAGAGCTTTTTATTAGGTACTAAATCTAAGATTTTACGTTCAAAATCTTTACTAACGTCGCTACTTTCACTCACAAGTTTTTTTACTGTAGGATGAGAACCATAATACTTTTTCCAATCAGATTCTGTTACTACTTTTTGTTTGAGAGGAACACGTCCTCCTATACCTTGTGCTTTCCGTTCTTCTCGTAAAGCTTCAAGTGCTCTTTTACCTAATCTTTTATTACGTTCAAAGCGTAAGACTTTTTTACCAATATACTTTTGGCCGGTAGGTTTATGGTATACCTCATAGATAAATCCATAAGTATCTTCTGGGAAGTCTGTAATATCGTTGAAGATTCTACCCTGGTAAGTCCAGGAAGGGTAAGTCATATCCATTGTTTTTAGTTAAAATTAATTATAACTTCTTGATCCATATACTCCTTTACTTTTTCTACTTCTTTTCTGAATAAGCTATATTCAGGATGCGATTCTCTCCATACTTGCATTTTATCGTAGTTATGGTCTTTAGATTGAGCCCAGTCTAATACTCTGTAAAATTTTATATACAGTTGTCGTTCTTTATCAAGTCTTTTAAATATACTTTTAGTTAAGTGTATAAAATCTTCCATTTCGTGATAATTAGCTTGCTGTACAACAAAAGAAGTAGACACTGTCTTCACTGTTTTTTGTTCAGCAATGTATTTCATATTTTCAATTAACCTATTCCAGTTACCTCTTAGTCTAGTTTTATTCTCATATGTATCTTTTGTAGCAGCATCTATACTAAATTCTATATGTTTCATATAAGGATGTAAGTGTTTTAACTTTTCCCATAGTTTAGGAGTTAACATAATTCCGTTAGTTACAATATTAATATATTCTAAATTAGGATATGTGTTTTCATCCATATTTAGTAGATGCTCTCTAATAGGGGTACTATAAAATGGATCTCCCGCTCCACTAACTGAAAATCCTTTGAGCGTTTTTGTGTAGTATTTCTTAATTCCGTCGAGTACGTTTGCTACTTCTGAGGTGTTTTTATCGGAGTTAGGTATAAAATCTAATCTACAGGAAGGGCATTGAAGGTTACAAGCAAAATCGTTTGCTATTCTAACTAGCGAAGGAGCAGAATAATCCTGTACATGTTCTTTAAACTTACTGAGTGGTTGAATAGGACCTGTAGATTTACCTGTTGAAAGGAAAGTATTTAAATGAGGACATTCAGAAGTTGAACAATTTTTAAAATTACCTTTTAACATTTCTTCTCTCACTTCTACTGCTTGAGGAGAATTCCAGTTTTTATCAAGATTTTCTGATACTGCTATATTAGTTGGGTTCCATGCGGGGCAGCATAAATACTGAGTAAAGGGGAGTTTATTATCAACTGTAGTTCGTCTGTGTTGGAACTCTGTATTGATAAAAGGGGCAGAGCAAAAGTAACCCGTGTCTCGAGCTTCATCTGGTAATTTTTTGTCTAATGACATATCTAGTTTTTATCCTGCAGAAGCTGAACTTGTTGTTTTAGTTCTTGTATGCTAGCTTCTTGTTCTTTTATAGCTTCTATTAGTAAAGCTACAATTTTTTCATAACGTACTGCTTTATAACTGTCAGGTCTTGTGTGTACAACTTCAGGTAATACTTTTTCGATTTCTTGGGCGATGACTCCAACGTCGTGTCCTTTATGAGTACCCTGTAAGTCATTCCAATCGAATTCATACCCACCTATTGCTTTAATTTTTTCAATAGGACTCTCTATTGGCGTAATATTATTTTTAAATCTAATATCAGAAGAAGAGAAAGCAATAATATCTCCTTCCGCTTGAATGGAGCCAGATACCCATAAGTTCTTACCTATCATAGTATTTCCGGAACCAGAAACTTGGAATGCTAACTTATTATAGCCGCTACCGTAGTATATACCACCGTCACCGGCCACTATAGAGAAGCTGTCTGTTCCATCGTCATTTCTCAACCCTATTACTACGTGTCCATCAGCATCTCCTTCAATAACTGTACCGTGATTTGTACCTCCGACCAAGTTAACTATTCCTGTGTCTGCAGCATCGAATTCTCTAATAATAGTTTCCTCACCTAAATTAATCTGTCCTAGTACGTCTATAGAGCCTGATACTCCAAGAGTACCTCCGTCAAATGTAAGATTAGCTTCACCGTTCAAGGTACCATTACCTACTGCAGTAGTAATTCTATTATTAACATCATTGGCAATAGTTGCTCCTCCTAGCCCTCCGG
>Ga0222715_10001691_pt1 | contig 20946 bp, 17 predicted proteins | sample C33_9DmetaG_FD_165056 | JGI IMG/M metagenome (GOLD analysis project Ga0222715, IMG submission 165056) | Estuarine water microbial communities from San Francisco Bay, California, United States - C33_9D | ecosystem: Environmental > Aquatic > Marine > Unclassified | place: USA: California... | reverse complement strand
GTGTATGCACCCAATCTAAAGTTAAGCGTTGTATGGCTAACCTATTGTGACTCTCAGTGCCTTTTGCATAGCTCACGAGTAAGTGTTTTTGCGTTGCTGTCGAATCCGATAATAGTAACAAATCCATCAATCCACCTTGCCCGGCCACATATAATTCTGGTAAATCTAAATCCACAGTTTGGGTCGTGAGTGGTTGCGGTTTCTGGTATAAATTCAATGGCGAAGTTACCACCAATTGTCCTGACATTAATGTGATCCACAAACGCGATTGCTGATCAGATTTTACCGCCCAAGGCATATCAAGTTGCGACAATACAGGGTAAAGTCCATATTGAGTTTTACTCAGCCCAATGGATGCAGCTTGCGCAGATTGACCAAATCCGCACATGGAACACAACAACAGCATAATAATCGTATTTTGATTTACTTTGCGGTTAGCTTTACCAAACATTAAAAATTGATACCATTGCATCGAGACATGTCCTTGGTGAAACAAACTATAGAAAAAAAATTATATTAATAGGATACCTTGTTTATGCGCAACATCACACTTTGGCCTTGGTGGCGCTTTTTACGCGCTTGGTTGTTGACGTTTACCCTTGCAAGTATGGCACATACCCAATTTAACCTAGCGCAATTGAGTCGCGTTGACATCTCAGTAAATCTAGCCCAACGCCTCAATATGACCTCGCAAGATTGGCTAGGACTGCTACCCACATATGGCGTGATCATCGCTGTAGGCTTGTTATTGGGTTGGTTAATTTGCACTGCAATATTACATTTCACTGATGCCAAAGGCACTGTCGCTGAAGTTAGCTATGTGCTTGCTGGCGGTATCGCTATCGGCGTTATTCATATTGCTATGTATCCAATATTACAAGTTACGTTAATTGCTGGAGCGCGTGATTTTGGTTTAGTACTGCAAATATTAAGCGGGCTAATTGGTGCCTGTTGGTTCGTCTATCCAAGAAAGTCTGGCCTATCAGAATATCACTAAAACTAATAATGTAAAATAATTGTAAAAACCGCACAATATCAGGCAAACTACCACAAATGAAAATTTCATTATACATATTACAATAGAGGATGCGCGTCATGTCGACTCAATCAGAATTTATTCCAGAAAATGTAACTTCAATTGGTGATTTTATTGAAGGTTTTTTTACTCAACATGCCGCTGTACCAGCCTATACCGCGCTAGGACAAACTTATAGTTATGCGCAAATCGACACAGCCTCTGCACAATTTGCTAGTTATTGCGTTCACCAACTTGGACTGAGTGCAGGTGATAGAATTGCGATCCAATTACCCAATATTTTACAAAATCCAATTGCCGTTTATGGGGCTTTTCGTGCAGGACTAGTCGTTGTTAATACCAATCCGCTATATACCCCTAGAGAAATGAAACATCAGTTTAATGATTCAGGGGCTAAGGCATTAGTTATCTTGGCAGACTTTTTACCTAAATACACAGAGATTGCTCAGGACATTGGTGTGGAGTCTGTCATTATCACCTCTGCAACAGAACTGCTGATGCCAAACACAGCACCAGAGCATGCTCAGTATGTTAACTTTACAACTGTCTTATCCCAAGGTGCATTAAGTGAATTGCCGTCAAGGTCTGGGATAAATATACATGATGTTGCAGCATTGCAATATACGGGCGGCACAACCGGCGTGTCCAAAGGCGCGGCATTGTCACATAGCAATATTATCTCTAACTGCGTACAAACTTTAGATCGCTTAGGAGATAATTTTGAAAGCCAACATGAGATGGTTGTCTGTCCTTTACCTCTCTATCATATCTATGCGTTTACAGTATGTATGATGGCATTTGCTTCTCGTGGCGCGCATATTTTATTGATCCCGAATCCTCGCGACCCAGATGCGTTAATTGCTGCCATTAAACCCCATCAGTTTACAACCTTTGCCGGTATTAACACCTTATTCGTAGGATTAGCATCACATCCTGATTTTAAAGCATGTGATTTTTCTAAACTCAAACTGACTATTTCTGGCGGCACCGCTTTAACAATGGCTGCGGTTGACGCATGGCGTGGTGTCACTGGTTGTGAAATCACCGAAGGGTATGGATTATCAGAAACCGCTCCCGTTGCGGCATTTAATCAAGTCGGTAATGAACAGTATGGAACGGTTGGTTTACCTGTAGATGGAACCGAAATTGCTATTTTAGCGGATGACGGGTCGCACCAACCACAAGGCCAAACCGGTGAAATTGCCGTTCGCGGCCCACAAGTCATGGTTGGTTATTGGCGACGCCCTGATGCTACAGCTGAAGTCATGACCGATGATGGATATTTTAGGACAGGTGATGTCGGTATCGTTTTAGAAAACGGCTGTGTTCAGATTGTTGATCGCTTAAAAGACATGATTATTGTATCTGGTTTCAACGTCTATCCCAATGAAATTGAAGAAGTGTTAACTCAGCATCCTGCAATTTTAGAAGCTGCAGTAATCGGTAAACCCGATGATAAAACCGGTGAGCGAGTCTGTGCTTATGTGTCTCTAAACCACGAAATTAGTACCAGTGAAATTGAAGCCCATTGCCGCAAACAACTCACAGCTTACAAGGTACCAAAAGAAATACATGTACTAACCGAATTACCTAAATCAAGTGTCGGAAAGTTACTGCGCAGAATGTTGCGCGATTAACGCACCTTTTTGTTATTCACATACTCACTGATGAGCTGGATGTCATGTAAATGACATCCAGTTTTTTTATATACCCTGCGCAGATATTCAAACAGCTTAGGGATATCTATATTTTCCAAGCTTGTATCAACAGTCGATACATTTGCAATTAGGTGTTTTGGCGAAAACAACTCGGTATAAGTATGAGTAAATTTAGGCGAAGTATAGGCATATTGATTAGTAAATATAAGATAATTTACCACGTTTTTTTCGTGTACTTGATGTGATATGTAGCGCATACAATCTGTCATTATGTGCTGCTTATTAGCAATATAAATATTGTGTTCGCGTTGACATCGGTCAAACAACTGAAGCAAATTGTGCGAAGTGTTGTGGCTTGTTAATAACCCATGAGGCGTATTGGGTTGATGGTCGATAGATAATTTAATATCACACGCAAAATCATATCGAGTACTGAACAGCTCAATCACGACAAATCTATCGATAAAAGCAATAAAATATCGCAAATCTATTATTATCCAAGGCTTATTTTTCAAAATAATCTCCTATACTGCATGTCAATTAATTAGAAAAATAGTCTTTGCGATACATTTTTTTAGGCGAGCAGCCAAAGCGATTTTTAAACGACCGAGAAAAATGAGCAATATCGGCATAACCGAGTTCATGCGCAATATGAGTAATACTTCCAATCCCATTGAGTACCAGTTTTTTTGCAACTAATAGCTTTTCTTCACGTACCCAAGCAGAGATTGAACATTGGTAAATAGCAAAAAAAGCATTCGATAATACGCGCTCATTCGTGTGTAACTTTTCGGCAAGCACATCTAACGTATCGTTTTGCGTATAATCCGACTTAATTAGCTCAATCGCAGACTGCACCAAAGTGTAATCAAATGCCGGAAATAATTTTTTATCAGGTAAGGGCTGTTGTAGACAAAAGTAATTGGTATTACCCGATATCCTTTCATGCTTATGACCAACAAGTTGTAATTTTTGATGTAACTCCGCCAAACGGAGGAGCATTTTTATCCTAAATGTAAGCTGCTCAGCATTTACTGGCGTTTCAAACACATCCACCACACCTTTATCGAGTAACATTGTCCGATAATTTTTATCGGTAATCGTGCTATATACTGCGACAGGGGTATGAGTAATGATATCGAAGGAATCTAATTTATCTAAAAACTCGACACAGCTTAAGGCTTTAATTTTATCACTTACAAGTAGCACATCAACTTTATTACTCAGCATTAAATCAATGACGGCTAGTGGATCATTGCAATAAGTTAACTCAATTTCGTCAGGTACTTGCGAGTCTAGCGGCGGATTAGTTGCGCACTCATCATAAATTAAAACGGAAATCTGTGAATTCATATTGTGTTTTGCCCAGCCAATTTATAGCATTCTATAATATGCTTGCGAGTCTTCATTGTATTAAAACGCTATTTTTTGAATCAAAAGTTAGCGATACTCAATTTAACTCTATAGTGTGTCTCCTTACACTAATGGTATTTGGGTGCTGTATTGTTAGGGTGTTTGTAAATAAACGAATGTTTAAATATACGAAAGATATACGCAAAATGACCATTTATCTTGTCATTTTTGTTGAAAAATAAGATAAGTAACTAAGGTCTATTGTAATATAGGTAACCAAATAATGACACATAAGCCATTATGTTTGCTTTGCTCTGCGCGAATATGCCCCCCATGATGCTGGACTGCCGCAGATGCGATAGCCAACCCTAAGCCTGCACCGTTGTATGTTGCCACTTGATTGTGTGCACGATAAAAGGGTTCAAACAGCTGAGTTAACGCTTGTTCCTCCACTCCCGCTCCGTCATCACAAATACTAATATTAATACCTTGTTGTCCATTGCGAGCCGACTTTTGTACATCAATCGTCACGAAATGCTCCGCAAAGCGTAGCGCATTTCGTAAAATATTATCAAGTGCGCTATTAAACAACTCCCGCTGTGCCTGAATAGTCATATCCGGTATTGAACTGACTTGCAGTGTTTTGGACATGCTTTGAGCCTCGAATATCGCGTCATCAATTAATGGCTGTAGCAATGTTGCTAAAGAGTAGTTTTCGACAGTTACGGCTTCTTGTGTATTGACTTTTGCAAGGGTTAGTAACTGGCCAATGAGACTATCGATTTCTTTAATTTCTTTATCGATACGCTGGGTATTTTGTGCTTTTGTCTGTTCATCTGATGCCCCGTCTAATAATGCAACCGCTAGTTGTAAGCGGGTTAACGGTGAGCGTAACTCATGTGATACATTGGCTAGTAGTTGCTGCTGACTATCTACCAAAGACTGAACTCGAGCCGCCATTTGATTAAAATCTTGAGCTAATTGACCAATTTCATCTTTGCGGTGGGTCAAACCCGTGATCCGAGAAGCGAGATCCCCCGCGGCAATTTCTTTGGTGGCTTGGCGCAAAGAAGCAATCGGTTTTGATAGGCTAGAGACTAAAGCTGCGCAAAATAGTGCACTTAAAATTAACGCGACTATCATGACTATAATACCAATCGAAAAATCGTCTTCAACTTGATCTCGAGGTAATAAACGACCAATAAAAACTTGATAAGTTTGTGCATTGTTTGAAATGGCAATCGGTCCAATAAAGTGACTGTTATGCAACCTTATATCCCAAGCTTTGGACTCATCTAACAGCGACCTAAATGCGTGCCATTCGCGTAATAACGGCTGCGGAAAACTCAGTACGGGTTTGCGTTCACCTTGTGGATATACCACCACAAGCCCACGTGCTCGTTGATTTCGAGTAATGGCTTGTTGGATAGTTTGCCCTTGCTCAAGGCGTCGCTCTATACGCTCTGCAAACACCATTGCGCGTTGTAGTTTGATCTCATCTACTTCATCTAATGACACATTCGACACTAATAACCTAGAAAGTAACACACCACTACCGAGCATAACTAACGTCGCCAACCAAAACCAAATGAAAATTCGGCCAAACAAACTGTTACTTGGATTTAACTGACGTAGATTCACTAATTATGCTCCTTGAGAGCGAAAATATAACCGGTACCACGGATCGTTTTGATAACATCAGTGAGGTCATGTTGTGCGAGTTTTTTACGTATATTACTCACATGCATATCTAAACTTCGGTCAAACGCACTTAAGCGACGCCCTAATACCGCTTTGCTTAACACTTCTTTGCTGACAACTTTACCTGGTTGAAGCATTAACTGATGCAGTAAATGTAATTCAGTGCCCGTGAGATCAACCGACTGCTGCGCGACTACGACGCTGTGCTGCGTTACATCTAATGTAATACCATTAAGACTTAATGGTTTAGCTGAACCAGAACCAACATTATCAGTATTATCACTGACTAAACTTTTATCAATCCAACGTCGTGTCAGCGCTTTGATCCGGGCGACTAGTTCACGGTGGTTAAATGGCTTTGGCAAATAATCGTCTGCGCCTAGCTCCAATCCCAATATACGGTCAAAATCATCACCTTTGGCCGTTAACATAATCACAGGGATCCCAGAGAACTGGCGAATACGGCGTAATGTTTCAAAACCATCAATTTCGGGCATCATGACATCTAACAACAACACATCAAACGTCTGCTCACGTAACGTCTCAACCCCAGTAATAGGATGATTACAGACTGTCACCTCGAGTGAGTTCTGGCCTAAATATTCCTGTAGCATTTGTGTCAATGCGACATCATCGTCAATGATTAATAATTTATGCATAAAAATACCTTCCTGGAACGTTATAGACACATTGTGCTATATAATTAACTGAATTATATTGTTTTTTGGTCTTAGCGCATATCAATTTAGCCATCTTTACACAAGCTTTACATTGCATTGGCGTTTCTTTGCAAACCTATTGCTAAGATTAAAGGGTACTAAATTGTTAATCACCCAAAGGACACGATTATGTCAAATATGAACCAATCAAACATGAAAAAAATAGTTACCGTTGCTACTACATTATTGTTTTGTCTCGGCACTCAAAGTGTATTAGCGCAACCTCAACAAGACGAACATCAACGCGAACAGTTACGCTCGGTCATGCAAGAGCTAAATTTGTCTGACAGTCAAAAAGAAGCCATCCAGACTATTCGACAACAAGCTAAAGAAGGACGTTCATTGTTTCGTGGCGAACGTGACGAAGCCATGGAGTTAATGCGTCAAGGTAAGCAATTAGACACTTGGGATGAGGCGACAGCGCGTAGCTTAGTCGAGAGTAAGATTACCAATAGGCAGGCGTTTGAGTTAGTCAATGCGCAAAACAAACACGCTGTATTTGCGGTATTAACAGCCGAACAGCAAGCTCAGTTTAACGCAATTCAAGCTGAGAAACACGCAGATCGCGATCCGCTTAAACGCCAAGAAAAACGCTTAAGTAAACTCTTACGCATGGCAAATAAAGTCGATGCTACAGACGATCAAATCAGCCAGTTAACGGATATTCACAATACTGCGGCGGCATCGATGCAAAGTTATCACAGTAGCGTGATGGCACACAAAATGTCAGAACGAGCGCTCATTCAAGCTGCGGAGTTTAATACTGATGCATGGCAAGCACTACAAGATGAGTTTGCTCCAACAGCCATCGAAATAGGTGTAGCGCGCGCTAAGACTAAGTTTGATATTAAGCAGGTGTTCACCGCTGAACAGCAAAAGCAGCTACGTAAAATGAAACAGCGCATGGATAAAAGAAACAAGAAGGGTAACAGAAGCGGCAAAGGCGACAAAGGTAACAAAGGTAATAAGGAACGCATACAACGCAGTTAATCCCCATGCATCATGTTGCACAATAACAACCACTCGCATCGGTCTCTATTAGCGGCTGATGTGAGTGTTTTTGTGCTTGTGAAAGCTGATACCAGCGCTGTAAATATTCATCTACTTGTCCAGAGCCGGCAAAACAGCCTCTACCACGGGCATATGGCCCTAAATAAATGACCTTGCCCCACTCGTCAACTGCCACAACCGCTGGCGTGGACGGGATCATCGCAGATAATTGAGGGTAGTCTTGCAGCTTAACATCAATATTAGCTACGCCCCTTACCTCACTCCATTGTGTCAGATTATCCCGATGTTTACGCACTAACCACTCACAAAAACATCCACCTTGCGTGATATGATAGATCGTCGTTCGTGCAGAATCAGCAGTATGTGTAGTTAGCACATTATCCGCCGACGTCTTTGCTGTACTCACGGGTAAACTGGCTAGTAATGTTTGTTCATATTGCAATGACATGCTTTGTTGCGCGAGTTTCAAACTAGGATCAAAGGGTGATTGGCTAGTACCACCCACACCTAATATAGCGATAGTCGCGATGACAAACCACAGCGCAAGGATCCATTTCATTATTGAAATTTAAATTGCTTAAGCTGCGTGTTAAGTTGTTCGGCCAACGAATTAAGTTCACTAACATCATGCTGCAAACTCGTGACTTGTGCCCGTTCACCATTAAATAACTTAGTTAAGTGCACAGTGGAGCGACTGATGCCAGCAGATACATCGGCTTGCTGCGTCGTAGAACTCGCCACATGCGTTACATTATCATTGACCTGCTCAATGCTACTAAACACCTCTTCCATATTGCGTGTCGCTTTGGTCGATGACTCTACGGCTAAATCAACAATATTGACGCACTCGTTCATATTGTTAACTGAGTGATTGGCACTCTGGGTTAGCTGAGAAGTAATGCTTTCGATTTCCTCGGCACTTTCTTTAGATTTTATCGCTAAGTTACGGACTTCATCTGCAACTACAGCAAATCCACGGCCATGTTCACCCGCTCGTGCTGATTCAATCGCAGCGTTTAACGCCAGTAAATTAGTTTGCTCGGCTACCGATTTGATTGACTGCATGACGGTAGAAATATTTTGGCATTTTGCACTGAGATCAGCTATCGCAGTGGCGGTGGTTTCTAAAGTCACTTTTAACTGACCGATATTATCTCGGCTACTTTCTATGGCATTGCGCGTTGACTGAGTATTATTTTTGGCATCATCTGCAATAGTATTAGCATTTTGTGATAAGTCCGCCACATGATGAATTCTTTCTGTGATATTGGTCATGGCATCAGAAATCGACATCACTTGTGTATTTTGTTCATCAACCGAAGAATCAAGCTCGGTTGTTGATGTTTGAACTTTTTCGACAATATTCACCAAACTAGTGCCGACATGACTCGTCTGCAAAGCTAATCTGCGCATTGCTTGGAGCATATCTGCTAACTGCTGTAAATCTTTATGCTGGGGGATATTACTGTCACTGAGATCAATTTTGTCTACTTGTGCCATTACCCGCTTGATGACCTGTTCCACTTGGACCGTCACCGCATGTTCTTGCCCTGCTCGTTGCGCCATAAAAGCCAACACACTACACTCCATTACCGCAAACGCAGCATGAGTCAACAGTATAATCAGCGCAGGAGACGCATCTTCAAAGACCACAACACCGCCCATTGTGTGCTGTGATACAAATCCCAACACGTGATGTGTCGCGATCACGACAGTGCCAGTAAGAATCACTTTCCAATCGCGATATACTGATAAAAACGCTAACAAGACAAACACTTGAAAGTGCATCTCGGTCATACCAAGTGTTTGTTGAATGTGCAGCGACGCCATCAGCTGCGTGCCTATTGCTAATGCATGCTTTGTCGCCACAGTATTAGGTTGAACTAATCCAAAGTAAATGGGCACCACCAAAATAATTAAGCTTGCGATAACACCTAATGCCAGCGTATCCGTTATTACACCAATCCCTAGTGACAGAGCCCCTTGGCCTAACATGACCCATATCAGTAACTTATGAGCATTTTTATTATCAAGAGTAAAAGAATCAGAGTGCGTATCAGAGCGCATAAATGACAACCCGCCGTCAGTATGTGTAATTGAGTAATACTGTATCGGCAGGTTGAGTAGGTTACTGTATAGTTAATGTGTAGCTATTTTCGTACATTGCGCAAATTATTGACTTATGCCATGCGCTGTTAAAATAAATGCATATTCTTCTGCAATGTCGAGTAAACGGCCATAGCGACCTGAGTTGGCAAAATGCCCGGCACTCATGTTCATACGCATCACTAGGAGATTGTTATCGGTTTTGCGATGACGCATTTTGGCAGTCCATTTGGCAGGCTCCCAATACGTCACACGTGGGTCATTTAAGCCTCCAGTCACCATCATCGGAGGATATTCACGCGCTTGGATTTGGTCATAAGGTGAATACGATAAAATAGTTTCAAACGCACTTTTATCTGTGATTGGGTTTCCCCACTCACTCCACTCAGGCGGAGTTAAAGGCAAACTCGCATCCAGCATGGTATTAAGCACATCGACAAATGGCACATCTAAGATCACGGAACGCCACATATTCGGTGCCATCGTAATTGCTGCGCCCATCATTTTGCCTCCTGCAGAGGCTCCCATAATCGAAATGTTGCCAGCATGCGTATATTGTTCATTGATTAAATGCTGGGCCACATCAACAAAATCGTTAAATGCATTTTGGCGTTTTTCCATTTTTCCGTCTAGATACCACTGATACCCCATTTCATCGCCACCGCGAGTATGTGCAATCGCAAAAGCGAAACCTCTATCTAACATACTCAAACGCGTAGTTGAAAAATTGGGTGACATGCTGACGCCATACGCCCCATATGCATAGAGTAATAACGGTGCAGTGCCATCAGGAACGAACGATTTATGATAGACAATAGAAATCGGGATCTGCGCGCCATCACGCCCAGGTGCCATAAGCCGCTCAGTGACATAATCACTCTGTGTATAGCCAGATGGGATCGCTTGTTGTTTACGTACCGTTTGTGCCTGTGTTGCCATATCAATATCAATCACTTGCAGCGGTGTAATCATTGATTCGTAATTCACTCTCAACGTCGACGTAGCAAACTCAGGATTAGTACCAAGAGACACATCATATACCGTCTCGGCAAAGCCTAAATCATACATAGGTTTTTCATCATAAGGCAACACCGCTATCGCTTCTAACGCATTGCGACTTAAATGCATGACGACACCAAAATCAAATGTTTGCAGCGATTTAAGATATTGAGCGTCACTGCCCTCAATGATCGTTTGCCACTTTTTATAATCGGGCTGAGAAGATGCTACGACGGCTAATCGTGAATTTACATGAGTATCATTGGCTAAGATATAAAACTGATCATGGGCATGGTCAACCTGAGCATTAAATCCCTGTTCCCGCGACACGAGCGATGTTAAAGGCTGAGTCACATCATCCACATTCACCGCAGACATCTCCGTCACATCGCGAGTGCCAGAGTAAATCAACAAAAATTGCTCGTCTGACGTCACCCCAAAACCCAATGAAAACTCATCGTTTTCTTCGGTTCGTAACACGCTGGTTTGTTGTGTTGCGATATCGTAATAGTTAATAGACTTGGTTGCCCATCGTTCAGTATGTAACTGTCCATAGACAATCCCTTGCCCATTATTCACAAACAAGACTTCGCCTGTCGTGTTGGTCAGCGTGATATCACTGACTTTGCCCGACCGTAAATCTTTAAAATACACGGTATAGCGTTCATCGCCTTTGGTATCCAATGTATACACAATATGATGATTATCCGGACTGATATCATAATCACCTAGCACAAAATACGCCTGACCTTGTGCTAATGCAGGTTGATCTAGGTAAACTTGTTCGCCACCATTTTCAAGGTTTTTGCGAATTAAGGTACGGTAGTCTGCGCCCCCGTCTACCCCAGCCAAGTATTCATAGCGATATTCATAGCCACGCTTGATAAAAGGAACTGATACATCTACTGGATCGACTCTACCTTTGTACTCTTCAAACAAGGTATTCACTAATGGTTTATGTTTCGCTAAAAATGCTTGGTAATATTCGTTTTCGGCATTCAGGTAATCCAATACTGGCTCATCATCCACTTCGGGATAGCCTTGGTCTTTTAACCAATGATAGGGATCAGTTAGCGTGAGCCCATGATGATCAATCGTGTGTTGTTCGCGCTTGGCAATCGGTGCATCAAGGGTGATTTCAGGTAAACGCGGAAAACGCTCAGCTAAGGCTGAAGGATAAGTCATAGCAAGATCTCTGGCAGCGTTGCCATTGTTGGCTGGAATAGGTGAAGTGGTTGAACTAGCAGTAGCTGTTGTTGAAGCGGTCGGTGCGGGGCTACAAGCCGACAAAACAAATATTGACACTGCGATTGAGGCTGAAAGTGACAATTTCGCCCGTAATGTAATGTTGCCCCGCTTAACACATTGAAACATAGTCAGATCCTCGCTCAAAAAACAAAGATTAGCATAGAACCTGAACAAGTTAATAGATCATTGTCTCGACACTCTCGACCTATTTAGGAATGTAGCAAATCAATTGTGTCGTTACATTTTAAATGAATACGCACCATTTAGTGCATACCTGCGTTTTTCACCATCGATAAACTGCTGCCATTGCAGTGCCATTTTACGGGTAGATGAAAACTCTTCGGCTTTGGCGAGGTGATCCAAAGACCTCTCAAATTCACGTTTGTTGTAATACGCCATACCTAAGATGATATGAACAGTCCCAGCATCTTGCACGGCACCTTTATCAAGCGCTAATTGGGCATTGCTAATTGCCGCATCAAAATCTTCGATATGCAACAGTAGCTGAGCAAGTTTGGCATATAACTCTCCATCGCTCGATAACGCAGCAGCAGCTTGCATAACGGGTACGGCTTTATCGTTCTCTTGAGCTGATTGATAACAGAGTCCTAAAAACTTCAGATTGCGCAGGCTCTCTTGTAACACTCCATTTGCCAACGATTGTTGCATTAGCTCCGCACATTTAATCGGTGCTTGGTGATAATAGTAAAGCTGTGCCATATTGAACACATCAGATGCATTGGTAATAAAGCCTTGCTGCAAAGCTGATTCCATTACGGCTAATTGCTGCTTTTCCAAACCTAATTCACCATACATTCCGCCCAATTGGATCCAGTATTTTGGCTTATTAAATAGCTTTACCATTTTAACCAGTACATCTTTAACTTTTTCAGGTTGTTTTAGCTCATAAAAAATCGCTCGTTGCAGAATTAACCAGCCCTCATCAGGGATCATGCCTTCGGCTTCTTTGAGCTTAACGGCTTGAGTAACATACTGACCAGCCAATTCAAATTGCTTATTTTGATAGTAAGCTTGAGCTTTGATAAAAATATTTTTAGGCGGAACTTTTCCTGCGTTGATACCTTCCCAGCGTGTTAAATAGTCTATTGCTGCTTGATATTCACTTTGCATCATCGACAACTGCGCTAACGTAAACAACGTACTTTGTTCAAAGGACTCTGGAATACCAGGTTGTGCGATGACTTGTTTAAAAGCGTCTAAGGCTTTATCAGGCTGCTCTAAGTTGTAATAAATAAAACCATAAAAATTATACAGCATGGCTATTTCATAACTGTTCATCGAGTTTTTTTTGTCTTCTACTGCATTTAATATTGCAAATGCTTCTTGCGCTTGATTATTATCTGCAAAACTCTGAGCACGTGCTAATTGCTCATACACTTTGCCGCGTAAGGCAGGCACTTCTCTCGTTTTTTTATCACTCGCTTTAGTGACACTTTGAACAGCATGAGCATCGCTGGCAAGTATGCCAGTAAAGAAGCAAAGCAATAATACAGTGTATACACACGCCATTACGCCTGATAATTGAATTGTACGGAACATTATACGACTCCTTAACCGTCGATTTTAAAGGTAATACGGTTTTGAACACCTGACACTTCTGTCGGCTCACCGTTTACCACGCGTGGTTTATATTTAAATTTTTTAGCTGCATCCATTGCAGCTTGATCAAAAATACCTTGGGGTTGAGCTTCAATCACAATCGGATTTTTAACCGCACCAATAGTACTGACGGTAAACTCGACAATCACAAACCCTTCAATCCCACGTTGTAAAGCACGCCGCGGGTAGACCGGAGCAACTTTTACAATAGGTAAGTACTCACCATCTCCAGACTCTAGGTTTAAACCACCATCCAATGAAACATCTGTAGCAACATCTGCTGCAAAGCTCATCCCAGTGGCTGCATTATCCGGTGCAGGAGAATCCATTTGTGGCGTCTCCATTTGCGGTGGCGGCTCTTCTGGTTGTGGTGGTTTTTTCGGTTTTCGATCTTTTTTCTCGACCGACTCTTCTTTTTTAACCCGAACAAAATCCATCACACTACCTCTTGGCGGTTCGGTGAGTGCACTGCCCCCACTTTTAATTAATGACTGCATTAAAAAGAACAAGCCAAGAGTGATGGCAGCAGAAACAAAAATGGCGATGAGAAAACGTGAAATCATCAGTCTATGGCTCTTGTGCTGCTATTGAAACATCGTATACACCAGCAGAGCGCGATGCATCCATGACCTTAATCAACACTTCAGTGGTGGCTTTTTTGTCAGCTTGGATCACGACCGAACCTTGCGGGTTTTCGGCATACAAACGTTCAATATTCGCTTGTACCGCACGTTCATCAATGCGACGTTTATTGATCCAAATTTCACCTGTATCACTGATCGCAATCAAAATATTCGCTCGGTCTTTTTTAACTGCTGTAGCAGCATCTGGACGGTTAACATCAATACCTGCTTCTTTCACAAATGAGGCTGTCACGATAAAGAAAATCAACATGATAAACACTACGTCTAGCATAGGTGTCATATCGATTGTGGCTTCTTCTTCGTCTATTAAATTTTGAAAATGTTGCTTCATATTCTTACCTTTTTGGTCAACATCACATGCGCTTAACGCGATGCGACAGGACGTTGGATTTGGATTGCATCTTCTAAGTGCGTACGTTCGGTCTTTACTGTTCTGCTTAACCATGTAGAAGCAAATACACCTGACAACGCACCCACCATACCGGCCATGGTAGGGATAGTCGCTTTGGACACACCTGATGCCATAGAACGAGCATTACCTGAGCCGGATATTGCCATTACATCAAACACCTCAATCATTCCTGTTACTGTTCCCATCAGCCCTAACAAAGGACATAGCGCAACAAGTGCTTGGATGATTGGAATACTACCGTTTAAGCTCAACATCAAATCCGATATCGCTTTTTGACGAATTTGTTCAGCATTCCAAGATGAACGATCATTACGGGCCTGCCATTGTGCTAAGACACTGCGTTTGTAATTCTTATGCCAAACAAACACGTACAAGACACGTTCAAGAATGAGCATCCACATCACGAATATCAAGAAGCCGATGACCAAGAGTACTTGGCCACCCGTTTCTGTAAAATCGCGAATTGCTTCAAAAAACTCAATCATGGTTTAGCCTCGTTCTGAGCGCTCTGCAATGACACCTGCAGCTTGCTCTTGTAGGATAAATACGATGTTCTTGCTGCGGGTATTAAGCATCGCGTAAAGTAACGTCATTGGGATAGCCACAACAAGACCTAATACTGTTGTCACTAATGCCGTTGAGATACCACCGGCCATCAGTTTCGGGTCACCCGTACCAAATAAGGTAATCGCTTGGAATGTATTAATCATCCCCGTTACGGTTCCTAATAAGCCCATTAATGGAGCGACGACAGAGATAATTTTAATAATCGTCAAGTTACGACCTAACTTGGGCACTTCGCCTAAGATAGCTTCTGTAAGATGCAGCTCTAATGATTCAGAATCCGCAGTGGGATGATCATCTTTGACTTTCATCACACGCCCTAATGGGTTGTTGTCACTAAACGTATCCGAGTTAAGTTGTTTATTCACTTTTGTCTTGATAATCGTCAGAGAAACCAAGCGCTCCAAAGCCAACAATAAACCGATAGCCCCCACAATCAGTATGATATAACCAACTAAACCACCCTGTTCAATCCGCTCTTTAAGGTTAGGTGCTTGCACCAGTAAGCCTAAAATCGAACCACCAGTTGGATCGATACCAAACATGACAAGCTCGCCATCTGATTGTTGTAAATCTGTCGTTGTTGCACCAAAACGCGCTGCAGGCTGTCGAATGAGTTCTGAAACAGTGCCAGTTACTCCGTTAAATTCTAGGTATTTACCGTCGGCAATTAATGCAAACGGACCAACACGCACGACTTCTTTATTAACTTTACTACCATTAGCTTCAACCACTGAAGTGGTAAACTTAGTCACTTTACCCGCTTCAGTCATCTCGCGTTGAATTTCAAACCAAACACGTTCAATTTCAGCGATAGAAGCAAGCTTTGACGACTTGCCCATATCTTGAGCCATAGTATCTAAGAACTCGGAACGACCGGGGATCTGCGCTGAAACAACTGAGTTATAAAATTTGTTTTTGGTATCGCCTGAGACTTGCTGGAGCACGCCAAATAGTTCTTTAAGTGAACCTAAACGATTATTTAACGCTTCGTTTAAATCAGCCAATTTGAATTCATTTTCTTCAAACTGGGTTTCTAAACGCTCAGATAAGCCCAATGCATTATCGCGTTGCTGGGTCGTGTCTCGTAACACACGATCTTGTTCAGCTCGTTGTTGCATAAAGTCTTTTTCGCGTTCAGCATTGTTTTGCTGTTGTGCAAATTGACCTTGCTCAAGTTGTTTAAGTAATGCATCTAAATCTAATGCACGTTCGTTTGCAGCATAGGCACCGACACTAAATAACGTGGCACATACGGCGGCAATGATAGGAGTAAATAATTTTTTCATTGTCATGCTCTTAGTCAGTAATCGCTGCGGGTAACATCAGAAGATCCGGCGCTAGTTGCTTTTTCGCCATGCGCAGACCTTTGGTAATTTGTGTTCGATAACCAGTATCTAACACTTCCCATTGACGGGTTTGTTTGTTCCATACTCCTTGACTTGAACCATCGCGTGTTTGATAAATTAATGCTGTTCGACCTAGACGCAAAAAATCCACATCGCGTTCCTGACCATCAATGCTATGTAAGCCTTTGTATGCTTCAAGTGTTCGCCCATAATCCATCTCAACTTGAAACGCTTCCATGACTCGACGGAATTTTTCAGACGGCGCAACATCGGCACGATCCATCATAGAACGTAAACCCGTGACGCGTGTGGCACGCTCTTCAGGTAAAAACGGCACGTCTAACGCGACAAATTGAGCAAGACCGTCAATCATGTTCATCATTAATGGGGTAATTTGACGTTCAATCACACTGACTTCGTCAATCGCAGCGTTTAAATCTGCCATTTCTTGTACTTGATTATTAATTTGTTTTTGTAACTGACCGTTGTACACATCCAAGCCTTCAATTTCTTTATTCAACGCTTTGAATTGTTGCAATTTAGAGTCAATTTGTTCAGCTATCTTGTTAATTTTGACTTGTGAGTCTGCTGCTGATTGGTTGATCACGGTGGCTTTATTAACCACTTGTGTCATCGCTTTATCTTCTTGAGCGTTAGCTATAAAAGCTAATGTGCTCAATAAGACTAGTATGAGAGAGCTTGCGCGTTTCATGTATGAAGACCTATTTTGTAAATGTAGCCATGTGCTGGCAATGTTTGAATTGAAGCAAGAATAAAGAATGTGTGTGACATTTTTATTACTTATCTGTCACACAGCACAGACTTCATAAAAGTGTCATAAAGTTCAGACAAATTAATATAAAAAAAAAGAGGCCGAAGCCTCTTTAGAATTACAATCCCTTGGTATTAAGGTGACTAAAAATCATATTTATACGACACACTGATGCCGGTGCCCACTTCACGCGTGCGTACTGCAATATCCGATTGTGTTACTTCTTGGTCTTGCCCTAACAGGTTTTGCACTTTGATTTTAATTTGAGAGTTAAAATCGGGGTAGTAACTGTAAACAACATCTAAAGAATGGAACGGCTGCTCAAAGGCATCACCACGTCCTTCTATTCCGGCGGCAGTGATACGCTCGCCAAATACGTTATATACTAACGATGCACTGTGCTCGCCATTGTCAGAATCATAGTTTAACTGGAGATTGACCACGTACTCAGAATGACCGGTCAGTGGGCGGGTAGTATTGGTTAAGTTACCTGCTCTAGCTGGGTCAATACTCACTTCAGATTCACTTAAAGTAATGTTTCCAGAGGTAAATACACCTTTAACTACATCATCAAGTCCATACAACCATTCAGTTTCAATCCCAATTAACGTCGCATCATCCGAGTTAATAAAATACGCAGCATAATCTTCATCACCAGCTTGTAACACTGTTTCTATCGGTGCTGTGATATCTTTATAAAACACACCAACCGACAAGTTGTTACCCACATCACCGTAATATTCATAACGAAGATCGTAGTTTTTGATATTACTTGAGGTTAAATTGGCATTCCCGTTCGTTCGAATATCCGTCAATGGATCAAAGTAAAATACCGGTACCACTTCACGTAAATCAGGTCGCACAACAGTCTCACCATAACTAGCTCGCACTTGATAATCAGAGCCACCAATATACGTAAACGCTAAAGAGCCATAGATATCGTCTTCATTGATTGTTGATTCTTCAACCTTTGTCGGGTCGTAGAACACGTTCAAATCATCTTCAGTAAAGATAATGCTCGATGTACCAATGGCTACTTGTTGGAAACTTTCCCAACGTAAACCACCTGAAATACGATACTCACCGCCAATAATGACATCCACCATACCGTAGCCCGCATCAATTTGTTGCGCTGCCAAATAATCATCAGCATTGGGTGCCAAAGGCTCATTAAAATCGACTAATACATCGTTATTGGTAATGAAATCACCCAGCAAATAGCCAGAATCCGCGAGGAAATTACTACCCGAATCGTTAATAGTAATGGCTGCACCTGAGTCATTCGACACACTAAAACCCGATGTGGTGTAATAGCGAGCACGATCAGTAAAGTCATAACCGGCTTTCAACTCAATCTCATAATCGGCGCTAAATAACATATAGGATAGATTACCTCCGTATGAATCAAGGCGGTCGTCCATGTTAGTAAATTCATAGATTACGCGGTTATCATCACCCGTAATATTTGACTCGGTGCGCGCAGTACTATCGTAGCGGTCTAAAAAAGCAAATTTAGCTGAACCAGGAATATCTGTGGTCGCCTGTGAGCGCGTGTACTGCCAATCAAGACCTAAGTTATCCAGTTTTTTAAACGTATGTTGCCCAATGAACTGGTCAATACTCAACTCACGCTCTTCATATCTGAATTCGTGAAAGCGGTTTGCTAGTCCATTACCTAAGATAGAAAAAATACTCGAACCGGCAGGAGATTGTTGTACTGACACATCAATCGTATCTTCGTTATCTGCAAGTCGGATATTGCTATACGAAACCGAATGCGCATCGAATTTGTAGCCAACATTGAAATACGTATTTAAACGTTCATTGAGTGTCGTGGTCGTCACATCTTTAAACGTGTTATAACACGATAATGCGACATCATCCGCTGTAGCAATATCGGTAGTACAATTTTGTTGCGGATCTTGTGAGATCACCGCTGTCGATTTATCGATAGAAGTGCTTTTATTGTCATAATTCACTGACAATAACACGCCAAATTTACCGCCAAACACGTCTTCATCAAAGGCATTACCGATATGGAATTTAACCCCATAATCAGGTGTGGCAGATTTTTCTGTAATCGCATAATCACGCGGTAGTGAGGCTAATAAACCATTATTAATTGCAATCGCATCGGTACCTGCTGAGTCACCAGTCAAACCGTTTAAACGAGCAATATTCGCTAATGAGAAGATCCCTCTGTAATTACCTATTGCCTCTTGCATAGTCATGGATAAAGCAGATTCATCTCTATGGTAATCATACACATCAGAGGTAGCGGTATTCATGCCTCCTGAAACTTCTAGCCCTGAAGTAAAGCCGCTTGGCACTGATGTGGTACGAATATCAATGTTACCACCACCAAATGCAGCTGGCATATTGGGTGAATAGGCTTTTTGTACAGCCATACTTTCAATAATTGAAGCCGGGAAAATATCCAACGGCACGACATTACGACTTAAATCAGGACTCGGTACATTCGCCCCATTTAAGCGTGCAGAAGAATAACGTTGTCCCAAACCACGGACATAAATAAATTTACCATCAACTAAGGTTAACCCCGTTACACGACGTAATGCAGAGGCTGCATCACTATCACCGGTTCGCGAGATCTGTTCAGAACCTAATATATCAGCAACAAACGCTTGATTTTTTCGTTCTTCAATCACTGCCGTTGCACTACCTTGAAGGCGTGAGCCCGTTGCAACGACTTCTTCAATCACTGCATCTTCATCTTGTTGTGCCATTGCCAACGAAGAGGTACCTAGGATAGCAACACATACTGCTAGGGATAATTTGTTGAAATTGTGGTGTGTTTTCATAATCTTTCCTAAGAATTAAAAAAAAGGGCGCGACTAATTTTGTGAATTAGACTGCGCCCAATTTAATGTCTTAATTAAGCGAAGAGGCTTAATTAGTCTGCGTTGGCCGCTTCAACAGCTGCAACAACCCAGTTATACCATGCCGAAGAAGTATCATCCGCGGCTACCGCACCGATGTAATCAGCGTCAACAAAACGTGCATCTTTACTGGCTAAATCAGTCTCAGGCGTCACCGTGATATTTGTCATATCCGTGTTGATACCGTTAGCAGCGAGCAGTGCGACAGTTTCATCTGCGACAACCTCAGATGTTGCTACTAACCAGTCTGCGACTGCTGTGCCTTGCAATGCAGCAGGTGCCGTATCCCCAAATGTTACCGGACTCGACAATGTGTCACATGCAATAACAGAGTTGTTTAAGTTGATCAAATCAGCTTTTTTCTGACCGTCTGAAGAGAAATTTAAACATGCGTTATCGGCAGCGGCTTTAGTGATCACAACGTTATAGAACTCTGCTGTGTATTCATCATCGAACTTCATAGGTACTGAATCATCTTCATCACGAACCGATGGAAGACCCGTTGCTTTGACCGTGACGTTAGCAATATCAGCGGCAGTTACTGCAGAGCCACCTGATTTTTTACCATCTTGTTCAAATCCACCGTTACCCATGTTTGCGCCATCAGCAGTACCGTGCTGCACGAATAAAAATTGTGCGCCACCTTGCCAACCCGCGTCGAAATCGAATGAATCATCTTGGGTATCAGTGACAACAACGTGAGAGAACCATACGTCTCCACCGAAGATCTCGATGCCATCATCATAACCTTGATGAATGTGGATATAGTCAATCGCAGTGCCATTACCGACAGCATTTAACGTAAGAGAGTTAAGATCGTCACCAGAACCACCTGTACGAGGACCAGATCCTGC
>Ga0222715_10001683_pt1 | contig 21008 bp, 20 predicted proteins | sample C33_9DmetaG_FD_165056 | JGI IMG/M metagenome (GOLD analysis project Ga0222715, IMG submission 165056) | Estuarine water microbial communities from San Francisco Bay, California, United States - C33_9D | ecosystem: Environmental > Aquatic > Marine > Unclassified | place: USA: California... | reverse complement strand
AAGTTGCTATTTACGTTTCATCAGCCATTTGAGGTTAGCTGTAGGTTTGAAATAGCTAAAAAAGCTAAGATTTCTGCGAATTCGAAGGCATTCGCTAGGCTGTTTCGCCGCGCTCTTAAACACAAGCAAGTGTTCATATTTAATCTTATTGTTCCTATGATTAGAGAGGATTAGCGCTATTCGTTTGCTCTTTAATCGTTGTTTCTTATTTTTGGAGGGGTGTCATGCGAGCAATGGTCCTTACCGAACATGGCGGAATGGATAAACTCGTCTATCGAGCGGATTACCCTGATCCTAAAGCAGGTCCAGGGCAGGCGGTAATCAAAGTAGGTGCATGCTCGCTGAACTATCATGACGTTTTTACCCGACGTGGCATGCCTGGTATCAAAGTACCCTTACCGGTGATTATTGGCCTTGATGTTGCCGGCGAGATAGTAGAGCTTGGCGAAGGGGTTAAAGATTGGTCGATAGGTGACCGTGTTCTAATAAATCCGATTGACCCAAAGCGTGGCTTAACCGGAGAGATGTTCGATGGTGGGCTCGCAGAATTTTTCCTGGCCAATGAAAGTCAGTTGATACGGGTGCCTGATGGCGTCACTTTTGCCCAAGCCGCAGCCTTACCGGTGGCCTACGGCACCGCCCATAGGATGATGTTCACAAATGGTGACATTCAGAAAGGCGATAAAGTCTTAGTTTTGGGTGCGTCTGGGGGCGTGGGCACCTGCTGTGTTATTCTGGCCAAGATGGCTGGGTGCGAGGTCATTGTTGGAGCTTCGAGTCAGGACAAAATAGACCGTCTTAAGGCTCTTGGGGCTGACTGGGGCATCAACTACGAGGAAGAACAGTTCGAAAAAGCCATTTTTGGAAAATATGGCAAGCCTCACCGGCGTACTTTTGAAGGCGGAGTTGATGTGGTTGTGAACTTCACAGGCGGTGACACCTGGGTTCCATCTTTCAAGGCTTTAAAGCGTGGAGGTAAAGTCCTGACCTGCGGAGCAACTGCGGGTTATGATCCAAAGACAGATATTCGCTTCATTTGGACTTTTGAGCTGAAGATTCTCGGCTCCAATTCTTGGACAGTTGAGGATCTGGAAGCCCTAATGCAGATGATCGAAGATGGCAGGATGGAGCCGCCAATCGACCGCATTTACTCACTGAAAGAGGCGGGAGAAGCACTTCGCGTTATTGAAGATCGGGAGGTGTTTGGAAAGGTCATTGTTCAACCATAAAAGACCTTAAATCTATCCAATTCGCTTCAAAGTTTTCTGCACAAAAATTATAAGAAGACGTCGGTTTCGCGCAATTTTATAGGGATCAATCCACCCGATCGGTATCCAAGCGACGATAGGATCCGCCGAAGTAAAGCAGCGGCCGACCACTTGCAGCTGCCTCTAATCTAACCACGCGGCCAATAAATAGGTCGTGATCGCCGCCTTCATGAATTGCTTCCATTTCACACTCGATGTAGGCACAACAATTTTCGAAGATTGGCGCCCCCGTCTTTGGCGCTGGTTTATGGGTCAATTCACTCCAAGGCCGCGCCTCTTTCGTAGCAAAGACACGTGATAGGTCCGTCTGATCTTCAGAAAGCACGTTGACTGCAAAGGACTTCGCGGCCCGGAAGGCTTGATGGCAGTTTGCCTTGCTGTCTAAGCTCCACAACACAAGAGGCGGGTCCAACGAGAGAGAGCCAAACGAGCCGACGGTTACCCCATCTAAAATGCCTGCCTCGTTTTGCGTAGTGATAATACATACGCCCGTCGGCACACGACCAAGAGTATCTCTGAAATTGCGCGCATCAATCATTTGCGAGGCCTTAAAAAAACTATCGGAGCAATTAATTTAAATGAAAGTAACACTCGAAGTGGTAGTTCGACCAGATTGCCGCCGGATATAAAGTTGTTATATTTACAACCTCCAAATCAAGACCGAGCCAGCAAAGACGTCAGCAGCATACTCTTATGGATTTCTCTCGGCCCAACCGCATCAGGCAATTCTTCGCTACAGCCCCCACCCCCTGCCCCTATATGTCAGGCAGAGTGGAACAAAAGTTAGTGATAGAGCTGAAAACTGATGATGCCGGTTCTTTCTTTGGCGACCTTGCCAGAGCAGGATTCCGCCGCAGCCACGGACTGGCGTATAGACCGGCTTGCAAAGGCTGTAATGCTTGTGTGCCTGTTCGAATTCCAGTCGATACATTTCAAGAAACCCGCTCAATGCGGCGAATTTCAAGACTTAATTCAGACCTTACCACTTTAGAACTCGCTCCTAATGCGTTGCGAGAGCACTTTGACCTTTTCAAAAATTATCTAGAAAAACGCCACCCCGACAGCGACATGGCGGAAATGGGATGGCGAGATTATTGCGCCATGATCGAAAATACATCTGTAGACACTGCAGTTATCGAGCATCGCACTAACGCAGGACAGTTAATGGCTGTTTGCCTAATAGATCTTGCAAATGATTCCCTGTCTGCCGTTTACAGCTTTTTCGAGCCGGAGGAGAGAAAACGCAGTCTCGGAAAATACATCGTTTTGGAACTAATTCGGCGAGCTCGGAACCTTAATCTAGACCACGTCTACCTGGGATATTGGATCGCAGGCAGCAACACGATGGACTACAAGCGTCGCTTTCCTGGACTCGAAGCATTTCGAGGAGGAGTCTGGGTTCCGGCGTCCCAAATGGATGAATCTTATGAGCGCTAACCCGCTCAAAGCGGCAGCGGACCTATATCACGCTTATCAAACCGGATTGATGTTAACTGTGAGCCTAAAGCGAGGCCCTAAAGATGCTGGTCTTTGGACAAAAGCGCTTTTTCGAAGGCAGCATAAAGCTAAGTTTCTTTCAAGCTTTGAAAAATTAGGTCTCACCAATCTGCCTGACGCTCAAGCCGCGGCAGCTTATCACTACCTTTCAAATAAAATAGGTGGCGTGGATGTCGAGTACATGGCGGAAAGCGATACCAAAGCCTGGGTACGCTTTCCCCCGCCACGCTGGATTTACCCAGATGCCAGCATTTGCGGAATCCCCACAGAAGTCTCAAGAGGCATGCTGGAAGGTTGGTATGCTGAAAATGGACCTAGCCTAAAAAATCCTCGCTTAGGGTTTGTTTGCACAGCACAAACCCCTGACGCGCAACATGGGTTGGCAGGGTACTTCCTAGAATTTAATCACGAGCTGGCACCCGACGAACGCTTAACTTTTCGACCAGGAGAACTGCCTCCACGCTTCGACCCAAAATACGCACCAAAATTACCTTTAGAACAATGGCCCCAAGAGCGGCTTGATAAAGCTTATCGCAACTACGCCATGGAATATGTTCGAACAGGGTTACCGCTTCTAACAGAACTATTTGGCCCGAGTGATGGTGGCCATCTCGGGCGCCATACAGGCTTTCTCATTGGTGCCCAGCTTTATCAAAAGCTCGCCGCAGGCTTTGAACTTGTTAATTACACGGATGGAGCTCTCGGCCTTGCTATCTTATTAAAGAAACTTGGAGAAGCCGAGGGAGCTTCCACCGCCATCTCTGGCGATGCCAATAACGCGTTGGTTGAATGGGACAGTTGGCGTCTCGGTCGCGGGATGGATCAACCTCATCCAGCGGTGTTTGAAGGTTGGCACGGCTTGATTGAAGGCCTTGCGGCAGCGCATGATCGCTTTTTAATTCTGGAACTGTTGGCTTCTCCAGCGGTCGGAGATGATCACATTCAATGGCGCATAAGAAAGCGCAGCTAAACTAAACAAAAGGACTAGTGTTATGAAACTTTACGGTCGCTATCTTTCGCCCTTCGTTCGCCGCGTTGCTGTGAGCTTGAATGTGATGCAACAACCTTTTGAGCAAGTGGTGCTGGCCCCCTTCGACGAATGGGAAAAAGCTCAATCAATAAATCCCGTGGTGCGAATTCCCGCCTTGGAGATTGATAACGGCGAGGTACTTATTGATTCAGGCGCAATTCTAGATCACCTGGATGAAGTCGCAGGCCCCAATTCTCTTCTGCCTCGCAGTGGACAACCAAGGCGTGAAGCGATGAAGTTAGTTGCTACAGCTGTAGGCGCCATGGAAAAAACCGTAGGAGCCGTATACGAGGGCCGTTTCCATTCCCCCGAAAAAATCGAAGCATCGTGGGTTGAGCGCTGCGAGAATCAGGCACTTTCCGCTTTCAAAGCCTTAGACACAGTTGCTGCAAAAACAAATGGCGAGGGTTGGCTATTCGGTGACAAGATCAGTCAAGCTGATATTTCAGCCGTAGTGGCATTAACATTTGCGAAACTAGCAAGACCACAAATGAAGGCATCTGACCAAGTTCCTAGCCTTTCCAAACTTGCATCCAGGCTAGAGCAAACAGAAGCTTTCAAATCTACCATGCCATAAATAGTAATGGATTGCCGACGGCTAGGGACGATACTGAGCGATCCAACTAGCCGTTATTCCAACGTCTGTTGATCACTCGCAGCGTCACCGAAATACAAACAGCTTTAAATTCTGGACAGTTAGTAATGAATTAGCGGAACTGGTTGGCGGGCATTTAACTTGCGAGTAGGCCTCCTACCCCGAATTAAAAGAAGATTTACAATTTATTCTTTCAAACTGAACATGCTACGCCGTCTGATCGAACAGATGAGCTGCTCTTTCAAATTTATAGAGTCCTAAGATGATTGAAAAATCCGCAGGCAAGCGCCCCCTCCAGGGAATAATTTTGATGCTAATTTCCATGAGCTGCATCGGAATTGTTGACGCGATGGGCAAGCGGGTAATGGAAACTGTACCCCAGCTCGAGGTCGTGGGGTTTTATTTTTTAGTCATTTGGTTATTGGCAATTGGGTATGCCTTTGTCAGAGGGATTGGCCCGGTCCAACTTGTGCGGACCAAAGCACCTTTGTTACAATTCACCAGGGGCTTGATGCTGGTATTTTCGCTTTCCATGCTCTTTATCGCCCTTAAGCACCTACCACTTGCTGAAGCAACAGTTATCAGTTTCACATCACCACTTTGGGTGGTTGCCCTCTCGACCCCATTGCTTGGAGAGGCCGTCGGCTGGCGCAGATGGGCGGCGGTAATTGTTGGCCTTGGCGGGGCTGCAGTCGTTATGCAGCCAGGCACTGCAATTTTTCAATGGCTAGCAATTTTACCCCTGATTGGAGCTATTTTCTTCGCCTTTTACCAAATCGTTTCGCGGAAACTTTCTGGCCATGATGGTTTTGAGACGACACTGTTCTATTCATTCTTAGTCGGTGCTGTTTTAGTACTTGCCACATCCTACGCAACCAACTGGACCCCCCTTTCACTCAGCGAAGCCTGCTATATCGCGGTGATGGGATGTCTGGGTTTTGCTGCTCACCTAACCATGCTTCAGAGCCTTGCTGCCGCTGATGCCTCTTTGGTAGCTCCCTTTAACTATGTGAGAGTTCTTTGGGCAATTGGACTTGGCTACATTTGGTTTGATGAAACACCTGGAATTTGGACTTTTATTGGCGGTAGCATCGTAATTGCATCAGGTCTTTATATAATTTGGCGAGAGACCCGAAAAAAAGAGAATTAACAGATCCAGATATTGATTAAGTTTAAGATGGGATAAATTGCATCGGCACCCAATTAACTTAGTTTAAATTTATGTATACACTGATAGGAACGGGTTTAAGGCGAGGAAATATATGCCCAGACTTCCCTCTGACTACGGCGGCCAAGAGGCCGGCCCAATCGATCGAAGTGAATATGTACCAACAGTGTTCGACAAGCGCGTTGATGCTTTGCGTTTGCTTATGGGTAAAGTTGATCCAGCTATGACTTCCGATGTCTCGCGCCGAACTCAGGAAGAGCTTGATCAAGAAACTTATGACGGAGCGCCATATTACGGACGATGGCTTCTGGGCTTGCAAAAAAGTCTAATAGAACGAGGTCATATCGGCGCCGATGAGCTCGCGCAACGTATTGGGAAGCTAAAGTCTGAACAGTGACCGAACTGCTTCTTAATCCGGACATCTGGCTGAGCTTTGCTACGCTCGCAGCACTCGAAATTGTTCTGGGCGTTGATAACCTAATATTCATATCAATCGTTGCGAGCAAATTACCAGAGTCTCAACAGCCTTTGGCACGTCGAGTTGGACTACTCGGCGCACTTTTTATGCGCATTCTGATGCTTCTGATGATTGCCTGGATTGTTGGGCTCACAAAGCCTGCTTTTAGCTCATTTGGATTGCAGGTGTCATGGAGAGACATAATTCTGATCGGAGGCGGCCTTTTCCTGTTAATTAAAGGGACACTTGAAATTCACCACGCCGTTGAGGGCGAAGAGGTCGATAAGGGCCCAAAGGCAATTGCTACCTTTGGGACCGCGGTAGCACAAATAATGGCTCTTGATCTTGTATTCTCTCTAGACTCAATAATTACAGCCGTCGGCATGACGCCACATATTGAAGTGATGATAGCTGCCGTAATGACTGCTGTTGGTGTAATGCTATTCGCTGCAGACCACGTTTCGCGCTTCATTCAACAGCATCCTACTGCGAAGATGTTAGCGCTTTCGTTTCTTCTCCTGATTGGCGTGGCATTGATTGCTGACGGCTTACATTTTCATATTCCACGCGGCTACCTTTATTTTGCTATTGCCTTTGCGATACTTGTCGAAAGCCTGAATCTTCTGGCTCGAGCTGCATCGAAAAAACGCCGGAGCAAAAAAGGAATTTAGACCTTTAAAATCTTTCAATTGACGTGACCTGGGCCTGTCAGCCACGATTTGGATCGTTGACTAAGTAAAATCCTGCAAAGGAAGCTAGCATACCATGTCCAATCCCGTGGCAGCGCCTCCTCCTCTAGAAGGTATCGTGGTTCTTGATTTTACCCGAGTACTGGCAGGGCCTTGGGCGTCATTATCACTTGCAGACCTCGGTGCAAGGGTCATCAAGATAGAAAATCCAAATGGCGGGGATGATACTCGACGATATGACTTGCTGCCCAACGGCTCTGGGGAATCAGCTTATTTCTTAGCAGTAAACCGGAACAAGCAAAGCCTCGCCCTCGATATAAGCAGCGAAGCGGGCCAACAGGTGGTTTTTCGGCTAGCTGCAAAAGCAGATATCTTGATTGAAAATTTCCGTGCTGATGTAATGACCCGCCAAGGACTTGGATATGAGGACCTGAAGCAAGTCAATCAGGGGTTGATTTATTGCTCAGTAACCGGATACGGGCATTCAAGCCCAAACAAAATGGTTGCCGGCTACGATCCCATTGCCCAAGCTGAAAGCGGCATGATGTGGATGACAGGAGAGGCAAACGGCCCCCCTCTCAGGACTGGTGTGTCCTATGCAGATATGTTTACTGGAATGTTTGCTTGTCAGGCGATTTTAGGAGCACTCCACGCCCGCACACGAGACGGACAAGGCCAACACATTGATATAGCTCTTCTAGATAGTGCCGCCGCCGCGGTGGCTAACTACGCCCAACTCGCTCTGCTCACCGGCAAGAGTCCAAAACGTTACGGAAGTGAACATCCATTCGTGGAACCCCTTGGAACCTATGATTGCCAAGATGGTTTAATTTCTTTGATCTGTGGAAACGAACGCCAGTGGGAACGGTTCTGCAAAGACGGTTTGGAGCGACCTGACTTACTAGATGACCCGAGACTAAAGGATATCGAGACCCGTGTTGCTAATAGAGATTACACACGTAAAACGCTTGCGGCGATCTTAAAAGAAAAAACAAAGGCGGAATGGGTCACCAAATTACGCTCGGCGGGCATGCCTGTTGGTGTCGTCCGTGATCTGGTCGAAGCCCTTACAGCACCCGAACTTAGAGCCAGGGGCATGGTTCAAACTACAACCCACAAACGCCTGGGCCCCATAGAACAAGTTGCTAGCCCAATGTTGTTATCTCGTACACCTGCAGCGCCGCTGACTGCACCTCCTTTGTTGGGACAACATAGTCGGGACTGCTTGGCTTTTGCGGGTTACTCAGAAAACGAGATAGAAGCGCTAATCCAAGAAGGCATAACCCTAGAAACTAAGGAATAGTTCCGTGGCTCCACCACTCACCGGCATTAAAGTCGTAGATTTTACGCGTGTTATCGCCGGACCAGTCGCTGCCCTTATCCTCTCAGATTTGGGGGCTGAGGTAATAAAACTTGAACACCCTCAAGGTGGAGACGACACTAGAGGCTATCGCCCTCCTGATTACAAAGGTCTGTCACCAGCTTTTCTCGCATATAATCGCGGCAAACAATCGGTTGCCCTTGACCTTTCAACTTCCTGTGGGCTTTCGGCAGCGCGAAGACTTGTCGACAAAGCTGATATAGTGATCGAAAACTTTTCAACAGGCGTTATGGCTAAGTACGGCCTAGATTACGACACCGTAAAACGCCCAGAATTAATTTATATCTCCACGTCCGCATATGGCCGGGATGGCCCATTTGCGATGCAACCAGGTTACGATCCTGTAGTACAGGCAGAGTCGGGTTATCAGTCTTTGACAGGTCACCCCGCGCACGAGCCGGTTCGGACCGCGATCCCAATGACTGATGTAACTACTGGACTAAATGGAGCGTTAGCCGCCTTAGCAGCTTTATGGAGGAGGAAGAAGACTGGTTTAGGTCAATTTGTCGAAGCGCCGCTTTATGACACTGGAGCTTTCAATACTCTGCCACTCGCTATCCAACGGATGTTGGGAGGGGAAAACCCAACCAGACTAGGAAATGCAGATCACTGGGTAGCTCCCTCAAATAGCTACGTCGCGAGCGATAGCAACTTAATTGTTTTAACAGCCGCCAATGATGACCAGTTCCAAAACCTTTTGAAGTTGCTAAATCGCGACGATCTTTTGACCAACCCCAACTATTCGACATTGACTGACCGAATAGCCAATCGCCAGACTTTAGATCAAGCAATACAGGCAGCTATTGAGACGAGACCCGCAGCTGATTGGGTCAGGAACTTGCGGTTAGCTGGCATACCTGTCGCACTTTTAAGAGAAACACCAGAGGCCATAGATTCAGATGAAACCGCGAGGCGTAAACTAACAGGGCGCGTGCCTCACGAGATTTTGGAAAACACGCCAGACCTCGGGCCTCCTTTTAGGCTCAAACGTCGCGGAACACGACCGCCCAAAGGAGCACCTGCACTTGGCCAGGACACAGCTCAGGTTCTGAAAGAGTGGCTTGGATACAATGAGTCACAGATCGCAGATATCACCAGCGTGGATGCCTCAGCATGACTGGTCCTTTAGCAGGTCTTCGTATAGTCGAAATTGGCGATGGTCCTGCCATTGCTTTTGCAGGGCGTAACTTCGCCGACCTTGGTGCCGAGGTAGTTAAAATTGAAGCGCCGGAGGGAGATGAAATTCGTCGTTGGCCAGGACCAAAAATTTTAGGGGAGCCAGGAATTTTTCATGCTCTAAACCGCGGAAAATCTTCGATGGTGTTAGACCTTAACAGCGCTTCAGGGATTGAGGCTCTAAAAGATTTACTGAACGTCGCTGATGGCTGTGTCGACGGAACTGATGCTGGATTAGCTCGGCAGCTTGGGCCAGATCGTCTTGTTATCGCCAGGATCTCACCTTATGGCGAGGGTATACATTCACCTGCCCATCACGAAGCCACTCTGCAAGCAGAGTCAGGGTTCCTAGCTATCAACGGCCGTCCTGACTTTCCACCAGTGCGAACTGGCCTGCCGATGATTGCACAAGGAGCTGGAGCCAGTGCAGCTCATGGAATGCTTGCTGCTTTGATAGCACGCGAAGACGACGGTGAGGGTGAAGACATAGATATCGCTCTTTATGACCAGGGCGTGGTTTTATCTTATCACTATGCTACTCAGTATCTTGTTAATGGGGTTAGACCCACACGCTTTGGAAACAATAGCCCCGCTGCTGCGCCCTTAGGAGTATTCCAAGCAGCGGATGGCGAATTCCAATTAACTGTTGCCGGCGAACGGGTCTGGAAACGCTTCGTCACCAATATGATTGAGATGCCAGAGCTCGCTGATGATTCTCGGTTCATCACGAACTCCGATCGAGTTTCTAACCAAGCCGCGTTATTGGCAATTCTGGTGCCCCTCTTCAAAAGCAAACCAAGGGACGAATGGATCCAGAAAATGAAGAATGGCGGTGTGCCTGGAGGCCCAATTCGGGACATAAACGAAGCAATTACTGCGCCGGAATCAATAAAACGCAATTTGATAGTTTCGAAAGAAGATGGAAACGGCGTTCCATCAATCCGTAACCCATTGAGGTTTCGCGACACCCCTATTGCTGACCCTTTGCCCGCGCCAGGACTAAACGTTGGAGGAGGAGATATTTTTGCCCTTTGGAAGGATAATCAATGACCGCGCCTGAAAGCATTAAAAGTGCCACAGAGCAGCCACCTCTCGAGGGCATTCGCGTTCTGGACTTTTCAAGAATTATTGCTGGTCCACTTTGTACGCAACAGCTCGCCGATATGGGAGCGGATGTTATCAAAGTTGAGAATCCAGATGGAGGTGACGACACCCGCCGAATGACAAGCCCAAATGTCGGAGGCGAAGCCCATTTTTTCCTTGCATTCAACCGCTCAAAACAAAGTCTATCAGTTGATCCGAGGACCGAGGACGGTAAAAAGATACTTCTAAGGCTATTGGAAGACACAGACATACTGGTCGAAAATTATCGACCAGGCGTAATGAAAAAATTTGGCCTCGATTACGAGAGTCTAAAAAAGCATTTTCCAAAATTAATTTACCTCTCAGTGTCAGCCTACGGTCAAACAGGTCCATTGTGGGACAGACCAGGGTTTGATCCTGTATTGCAGGCAGAGTCAGGCATGATGTCTTTAACAGGCGATCCCAGTGGTGAGCCGATGCGCCATGCTCTTAGTTTAGTCGATACTATGACAGGTCTTCAGGCAGTGGGAGCGATCTGTGCTGCCCTGCTCGCTCGCACAAAATCGGGAAAGGGCCAACATATAGATCTGGCCTTGATGGATATGGCAGTAGCATCCCTGGGCAACGCAGCACTATTTTATCTCTGCTCGGGAGAACAACCAAAGCGTGCGGGCAATTCTCACATTACGTCTACACCAACAAACTTATTCTACGCAGAAGATGGCCCGCTCTATATGGCATTAGGAACCAACCGTCTTTATCGCCAACTCTGCGAAGATGTGCTTGAACGACCTGACCTGGTAAATGATCCACGCTTTCTAGAACCATCAGATAGGTTAAAGAACCGCCCTGCGCTTTTCGAAATTCTACGAGAGATTTTTGAAAAAAAACCAAGGAAAGAATGGCTAAAGCGAATGCATCATCTCCCTGCCGGCCCCGTTCAAACGCTTGGCGAGGCGCTGGAGTCAGAGGTCGTTGCTGCTCGTGGAATGGTTGCTGAGGTAGAGCATCCGACCGCAGGCAAAATCCGCATTCTTGGTTCACCTCTTAATTTCTCGAACTCAAAACTTCGTCAATTCAAGGCGCCCCCTCTCCTTGGCCAACATAATGAAGAAATCTTAAAACATGGTCTTGGCTTTGATGATAAAACGATTGCCGACCTAAAAACTCGGGGAGTGATTGGCGGAAAGGCATGAGGTCTTTAATTTTCTGTACTTTAACCTAGGCGGAAATCAGCGCAGCTCTCAGGTCTTAGAAGTGCGTGCCGAAGCATCAAAACCATCCTCACGAGCAATATTCTTACGAACACTCTCAAGATCGGCTTCTGTATTAATATTGGCGAAAAGGGCTTTCTCGCCTGGGAAAACCAGAATGCGAAATCTCAAACGTTTAGCAAACTTGGCAATACTTAAATCATTTCCTTCTAGCGAGGCATTTGCCAGTTGAGCAAGCCTTGCTGACCAGATGGCTACTAACCAGTGGTGACTGGTTCCATCAGATGCAATTACCACATCGGCTCCGTCTGCCTGAACCAAAAGCTTTCTGTAAATTGACGCGGATAGAAACGGCATATCTGTTGGAGCAGTAGCCAACCATTGAGCGCCACCCTTTAAACTCCAGTTTAAGCCGGCGGCCAGGCCTGCCAGAGGGCCTTTGTTTGGTTTGGCATCATTTATCTGAGGCGCGCCTTCACCATCCCTACCCGATACAGCAACGGTATCCGCAAAATTTAAAGCCGCTTTTGCACGAGTAAGCGTTGAAGACTCTCCAATAATTATTGCTGCTTTATCGAGGCCTCCAAGCCGTCGGCCGCGTCCTCCAGCTAAGACTATGCCAAAAACCTTTTGCTCCATGCCCCTTGTCGAACTCTCTTTTAGTGGCGATATGAAGGTTTCCGTGATTTACTAGTCACGATCAACTAGAAAGATGCCAATGAGACCATGGCACAGATCCAATCGCCCATGCACAGCCAACCTATAATTGATCCATTTGGACGAGCAATTTCCTACTTGCGCGTTTCCGTCACCGATAGATGTGATTTTCGATGCGTCTACTGCATGTCAGAGAATATGTCTTTCTTACCTAAGAAGGACCTTTTGACACTAGAGGAGCTAGAACGCGTTTGCCGGGTATTCGTGGATTTAGGGGTTCGCAAACTACGCCTAACTGGTGGTGAACCGCTGGTCCGTCGCAATGTGATGGAGCTAATTAATAACCTAGGTAAGCTGATCGGCCAGGGTAAACTTGATGAGTTAACGTTGACTACAAACGGCAGTCAGCTCGCTCGCTTTGCCGCTCCGCTAGTCGCAGCAGGAGTTCGACGCGTCAATGTATCTTTAGATACATTAGACCCGGAAAAGTTCAAAACCATTACTCGGTGGGGTCGACTGGAACAGGTACTGGAGGGTCTTGAGGCGGCAAAGCATGCCGGACTATCTATAAAAATAAATGCAGTTGCGCTTAAGGGTGTCAATGAACATGAAATAGATCGCATGCTGGACTGGTGTGGCAACGAAGGCTTTGATTTAACATTGATAGAAGTCATGCCAATGGGAGACATCGGAGGAGAAGATCGCCTGGAGCAATATCTGCCCCTCAGCCTCGTTCGATCTCGCTTGCAAAAACGCTTCACGTTGGAAGAAAGTAGCCATCGAACAGGTGGACCTGCTCGCTACTTTGATATCAAAGAAACAGGACAGCGCTTAGGTTTTATAACGCCGTTAACGCATAATTTCTGTGAAGACTGCAATCGCGTGCGTTTGACCTGTACTGGCACGCTTTTTATGTGTCTCGGTCAGGATGATGATGCCGATTTGCGCGAACCTCTAAGGTCTAGTGAAGACGATCACGCGGTCAAACAGGCAATACAAAATGCTATTGCCCGCAAACCGAAGGGGCATGACTTTGTCATTGACCGCAGGCAGGGCGCTCAGTCTGTAGGCAGACACATGAGCGTAACAGGTGGGTGAGTGCTAGAATTGAATAACCAAACACTCCGGTTAGCTTTCCTCGCTTCTGCAACACCAACCGCTCAGCGCAGCTTAAGGGCTCTTAAGGCGAAATATAGCCACGTGGAACCAGAAAAGGCGGACGTAATCGTTGCCCTCGGTGGCGATGGCTTCATGCTTGAAACTCTGCACGCAAACTCTGGACGCGAAATTCCTATCTTTGGAATGCAACGCGGCACTGTTGGATTTCTTATGAACTCCTACAACGAGAATGAGCTTCCGGAGAGGATTGCTGCAGCCAAAGCTGTCGACCTTACGCCACTACGCATGACAGCTACGAATTTTGATGGTGCGATAGTAGAAGCACTTGCAATCAATGAAGTCTCCCTTTTACGCCAAACGCGACAGAGTGCAAAAATTCGAATTACGGTTGATGGTATTGAACGCTTACCAGAGCTAGTATGTGACGGCGCCTTGGTTGCTACGCCCGCCGGCAGTACCGCCTACAACCTGTCGGCGCATGGACCAGTAGTTCCACTTAATTCGGACGTGCTGTGTCTCACCCCTATCAGTGCATTTCGACCCCGACGCTGGCGTGGAGCCTTGCTGCCCTCCGAGGCTAAAGTCATCTTTGATGTTCTCGAGCCGGAAAAACGCCCAGTACTTGCAGTAGCTGACTATACTGAAGCTCGAAATGTAACACGCGTCGAAATTAGAGAGGATCCAACACAAGCATTCAAAATGCTATTCGATCCCGAACATGACCTAGAAGAGCGGGTGCTAAAAGAGCAGTTTCAGAGTTGATAAAAGTCACCCAATTTCATGGGGCCCAACTAGGATTAACTATAGCGGTTGGCGCCTCTGGAGGATGGCTTTTCACATGGCTAGGAACGCCGCTTCCTTGGATGCTCGGCGCTCTAGCAACCACGATGTTTGGTTCAATGATTGGCTTTCCTCTAAAGATGCCACAACTCTTCCGGCGACTTTGGATCATAGTACTTGGCGTGATGCTCGGGAGCTGTTTCGGCCCCGAAACATTGGACCATGTGATCTTATGGGGTGGTAGTTTCGCTGGAATGGTAGGATTTGTAACTTTTGCCACGGCTCTTGTGGCATGGTTCTACAACCGGGTTGGGAAATTTGACAGAAATACAGCGCTTTTTTGTGCCACCCCAGGCGGCCTGGGGGAAATGGCTGTTTTAGGGCCTGCATTGGGTGCCGATGAAAAAACAATCGTCTTAACTCATGCGACGCGCATTGTAATGGTAATGGCGTGCGTGCCACCAGCTTACGCATTAGTCGAGGGCTACGTTCCCGCACCAAGCCTTGGTAGTGAGGGAGGTCTTGCTGATGCCAATCTATATGACCTTGCACTTCTATCAATAGCGGGCTTTGGGGGCGCCATAATAGCTAAGTTTTTGCGCCTACCTGCGTGGCAAATGTGTGGATCTATGTTTGCAAGTGCAGCAATTCACGCCGGAGGCTTAACATCAGCTACACCACCATCTGAATTAGTAGCATTTGCACAGGTTGTAATTGGATCTGGCGCTGGAGCCCGCTTCGCAGGCTCAAAGCCATATGAACTTGTTAAGCCTGTAGTATTAAGCGCTATTGCTACTTTGATGGTGCTGCTGTTGGCTGCCGCAGCCGCCTATGCCGTTGCCCTGGCGTTAGACCTCGATTTTCGCGCAGTACACCTGTCGTACTCTCCGGGTGGCTTCGCTGAGATGAGTTTAATTGCGCTAGCTTTGGGGATCGAAGCCCCTTTTGTGGCTGTACACCATATGGGTCGGATCTTTGTCGTAGTAATAATGGCCAGCATGCTTGGCCGCGTGCTCCAAAAAGCACGCAGCTAGCATACTACAGAGCTACCTAAATGCTGCTGTGCTCTTCGACCTCAAATGTCGAGGAAACTGCGCATTTTACGGCTACGGCTTGGGTGCTTAAGTTTACGTAGCGCCTTAGCCTCAATCTGACGAATACGCTCTCGAGTGACTGAAAACTGCTGGCCTACTTCCTCAAGCGTATGATCGGTATTCATACCGATACCAAAACGCATTCGCAGAACACGCTCCTCACGGGGCGTAAGGGTAGAGAGCACCCGTGTGGTTGAATCCCTGAGGTTAGACAAAATCGCGTTATCAATTGGTTGAATTGCATTTTTATCTTCGATGAAGTCACCAAGATGGCTGTCCTCTTCATCGCCAATTGGTGTTTCAAGGCTAATTGGTTCTTTGGCTATTTTAAGAACCTTCCTGACCTTCTCCAAAGGCATCCCGAGCTTAACTGCCAATTCTTCCGGCACCGGCTCTCGTCCTATTTCGTGCAACATCTGACGGCTTGTACGAACAAGCTTATTAATGGTCTCTATCATGTGCACTGGAATACGTATCGTACGAGCCTGGTCCGCAATAGATCGCGTGATAGCCTGACGAATCCACCAAGTTGCATAGGTGGAGAACTTGTAACCTCGTCGATATTCGAATTTATCCACCGCTTTCATTAAGCCAATGTTACCTTCCTGGATCAGATCCAAGAATTGTAGTCCACGGTTTGTGTATTTCTTTGCAATGGAAATCACTAGCCGGAGGTTTGCCTCTACCATTTCCTTTTTCGCGCGAGCAGCTTCACGCTCGCCCTGCTGAACTATAGTGACGAGCTCTCTGAACTCGGTGAAAGGCATTTGGACTGTCATACAAATCAACCAAAGACTTGCCCGCAGGTCCTTTACGTCTTCCTGATTATCCTTGCAGAACTTCTTCCATTCTGGTTTTTGACTGATTGATTTGATCCAATTGGGGTCAGTCTCACGTCCTCGCCACTCTTTTATGAACACGTCGCGTTTAACGCCTGAACTCATAGCCAGCCGCAAAACCTGTCCTTCGATTTGGACTGCTTCCCGATTCAGATCGTAGAGCTGCTCCATAAGTTGTTCGATGCGCATATTATTGAGGCGCACACCCTTAAGAACCTCCCGCATCTCGTCACGAACTTTCACGAAGCGTTTTTCGGAGGCCACCTCGGGCTCGTTACCAGCTTCAAACGTCTCCATTCGTGTTTTTGTCGCCTTATCAAGACGCTTAAAGATTTTGTTAATTTCCCCAAATCTTTCCTCGGTCTCTGGAAGCAGAGCGCGTTCCATGGCCGCCAACGAGAGGTTTACCGCTTCATTTTCGTCATCGTCATCATCTTCGCCTTCAGGCTCTTCATCGCCCTCAACGCCATCATCTGATTTTGCAGCTCTGTTACCATCGAAGGTATCACCGTTACCCCGGGACTCGCTGTGATCAACCTGCTGCCCTCCCATGGAAGCATCAAGGTCTAAGATATCGCGCAACAGCAAAGAGCCATCCTTAAGCGACTCACGCCATTCTAAAATCGTGCTTGCCGTTAATGGACTAGACATTAGCCCGCCGATCATCTTTTCACGGCCAGCCTCAATGCGCTTCGCTATAGCTATTTCGCCCTCGCGGGAAAGGAGCTCTACAGAGCCCATCTCCCGAAGGTACATGCGAACAGGATCATCGGTGCGCCCGATGTCATCATCATCTATATTTCCCGAACGACGGCTACTGCCGCCTTCGTCATCATCAGTCTCATCGTCGGAGGAGGCCTCTGTTTCGTCCTGATATTCGTCAGGCTCTTCCCCCTCAACAACATTGACCCCCATTTCCGAGAGGGTAGCCATTACGTCTTCAATTTGCTCAGAACTGACCTGATCCGGCGGCAAGGCCTCGTTCAGCTCATCATAAGTGACAGAACCACGCTCCTTCGCAGCCGCTAAAAGTTTTTTAACTGCTGCAGCCTCATCCAGTTGAAGCCTGTCCGCGCTATCCTCGGACGCTGAAACTTTTTTTTCAGCTCGTCCGCGCTTGCCCTGCGCCGATTTGGAGTTCGATTGAGCTTTTGTAGCTGCTTTCGCCATATTCTTCCGCCTCACACCAGCCTGGTCCGAAACACACTAATTTGATTTGACAGCGCGCATCAGTCTGAGACCTTCAGAACGCGGTCAAAAATTAAATACTTTCATTTCTCGTCGAACGAATGATACCGCGCTGCCTTTTCTGACGAAATGGCTTCAGCGGCAACATCATCTTCGGAATCTATAACCTGAGCGCGCGCGCGCAAACTCCGATCAGCATCCGATTGCTCGATCTCCGAGATTGATAATTCCAACCACTGTGCCGCGTCTACGGCGTCGCCCAAAAGGGCAGAAGGGCGCCGGCGAATTGCCAAATCCATTTGGCGAAGTGCGCGATCTAACCCAGCCTCCTTTAATGAGGCCCTGAGACCCACTTCGTCAATAGTTGTTTTACCAGAAAAGGCTGCGACCAAGTGTGCCCGAAGCCGGTTCATTTCAAGATCGTGAAAGTCAAGCAAGGCTAATCTTTCAGCAAACCCTTCTGCGACATCCGGACGTGTGCAGCAGCCATAAAGTACCCGCGCCTCCCGCAAACCCTGGCCCACAGCTGCGATTGGTGCTTTGGGGCGTGGGAGAATTCTCGCTGTTTTTTGCTGACCCCCAGGGGCTTTCCTGAACCTATTTTGTTCTAAAACAGGCACTACGCGAAATGCTCCGGAAAGGCGCTCTCTAAAGGCATCACGCACATAATGACGCACAGTTTCGTCTGAGACGCTTCTCGCGAGGTCGTGCAACTTTTTATCGATCGCAGCCCGATTCTCAGGGAGAGTTACATCAATCTCTGCGCATGCGTCCTCAAAAACAGTGTCTATAAGACTCGCGGATTTATTTAGAGCTTCGCGCAAAACAGCGGGCCCTTCCTGCCTGATGAGATCATCCGGATCTCGGCCTTGATCCAAGAGTGCAAATTTAAGGGTCCGTCCCGGTTCCAAAATTGGAACGGCGCGCAAAGCCGTCCGACGAGCTGCCTTTTGTCCTGCCGCATCACCATCAAGACACAGTGTAGGAGCAGCAACTATCCGCCACAGCCTTTTAATCTGACCTTCAGTGATTGCGGTGCCTAGAGGGGCGACAGTATTAGCAAACCCTGCTTCAGCAAGCGCAATAACATCCATATACCCCTCAACAACAATCATTTCACCAGACTTGTGAGCTGGCTCACGAGCCAGATCCAATCCATAGAGTGTCTCCCCCTTATGGAAGAGTGGATTATCTGGTGAGTTGAGATATTTTGGTTGCTCTTGGCCGAGAGATCGGGCTCCAAAACCAATTGGTTTGCCCTGACCATCAGAGATCGTAAAAATTACACGGTCTTTAAAGTAACCATAGACAGAACCGTCATCACCGCGTCGAGCAAGTCCAGCCTCTACGGCAACCTCATCAGAAATACCTTCACGCCGCAAAGCTGCAAGTAAGGCGAGGCGGTCGACCGGAGCATAACCGAGGCGAAAACGTCTTATAGTTTCCTCTTTTAATCCGCGGCGACGGAGATATTCCGCGGCTTGTTTGCCCACAGGCATATTCAACTGTGTTTCAAAAAAATGAGCAGCGGCAGCAACCGCCTCTAGCAACCCCTTCGAGCGTTCCGCCTGTTTAATTTCCTCTATCGAAGCTTTTGGAACATCAACTCCAGCGATCTCGGCAACAGCCTCTACAGCTTCCGGAAAGCTTAGTCCTTCAGTTTTTATCAAAAAGGAGAAAATATCACCGTGCTCACCTGAGCTAAAACAATGGAAAAACCCTTTGGCGTCATTCACTGTGAACGATGGGGTTTTTTCCGAATTAAACGGGGAAAGCCCAACAAGCTCTCGACCACGCCGAACCAGTTTAACTTTCCGACCAACAATATCGCTGACGGATATCCGAGATTTCAGATCCTCTAAAAATCCGGGTGGGTAGGTGGCCAATCGCTCCGCCTCAAGCCGAGGTTAATAACCGCTTCGCAGCTTCAGCTGCTGTCTGAGGATCGAGCGACGCCCCATGTGTTTGTCTTAGATGAGCCATAACCTTGCCCATGTCCTTAATTCCCTCAGCACCTACGGCCTTGATCGCCTTCTTAGCCGCCTCAGCAGTTGCCTGAGCATCTAGTTGCTTGGGCAAAAACTGCTTTATAACGTCTATCTCTGCACGTTCAGCATCAGCAAGTTCAATCCGCCCCCCTTGTTCATAGAGTGTAATCGATTCGCCACGTTGCTTAATCATCTTTTGAAGCAAATCGCGTATGGAATCGTCATCGACTCCATCTTGGACTCCATGCTCACGGGCAGCGATATCTCGGTCTTTAACCGCCGCTAAAATCAAACGAATTGTTGCTAAATCCGAAGAACGCTTGCTTTTCATAGCGTCTTTCATTGCGTTGCTTAGCTCGTTCCTGAGCACGGTTTGATCTCCTGATGCAAGTACAAGTTGCGACCGCTAGCCGCGAAACAAAAAACACATTAACCTGTTGATATTTAACAAAAACCCTTGAATCATATACCTTGACGCACTCCTTTCATTTGCCTATGAATGACAAAATTTGCAAGAGTCTATTGTCAGTTCCGGCTAGGCCAGTAGAGAGGTTTCCCAAATAAATGGTGGCCCCTTCAGAAAACGTGGCGCCCTCCAAAACAGGGGCGCACGCCGTGTCGGCTCGCGCTATGACCGGTGCTCTGGTTCTAAATGACGGGACCATATTTCTCGGGTATGGAGTGGGAGCTACCGGTAAAAATGTCGGCGAAGTTTGTTTCGTAACAGGCATGACGGGGTACCAAGAAACCTTAACCGATCCCTCGTTTGCTGGCCAAATCATTACCTTTACCTTCCCCCACATTGGCATCGTCGGAGTCAATCCGGAGGATATGGAACGAAGCACCGCAGCAGCTCGTGGTGTAATCATTCGTATGGACCCATCAGATCCATCCAATTTTCGAGCCTTAATGCGTCTAGATAAGTGGCTGAAGGAGATGAACGTTGTGGGCCTAGCCGGTCTCGACACTCGCCGACTTACTCGCCGTATTCGAGAAACTGGGGCTCCCTCAGGGGTAATAATTCACTCACCCGAAGGGATTAGTGACCTTCAATCCGCAGCATCGGAGGCCGCGACGTGGCCTGGATTAGAAGGAATGGACCTCACTCGGGAAGTAACCTGCCAAGAACCTTACCTTTGGGATGAAACCCTCTGGAAGCTCGAAGGTGGGTATGGACATGCCTCCTCTCCTAAAAGAAAAATAGTAGCCATCGACTTTGGTGCTAAAAACAACATCCTTCGCAACCTGGCTGAACGGCAGTCGGCTGTTCACGTTGTTCCTGCTACGACCTCCGCAAATGAAATCTTTGCACTCAAACCAGATGGTATATTCCTCTCGAACGGACCAGGCGATCCTGCGGCAACAGCGAGTTATACAACACCAGTAATCCAAGATCTTATAAGGTCTGGGGTGCCAATCTTTGGCATCTGCCTAGGACACCAATTGCTTGCCACCGCATTGGGAGCACAAACTGCCAAAATGGCGACAGGCCACCGCGGTGCAAACCAGCCCGTTAAGGATCTCGTCACCGAAAAAGTCGAGATCACAAGCCAAAACCACGGCTTTGCGGTACAGGCCGGCAGTCTTTCAGACGGTGTTGTTGAAAGCCACATCAGCCTATTTGATGGCTCAAACGAGGGTATCCGCGTTGAAGACAAGAAAATATTTTCAGTGCAATACCATCCAGAGGCATCACCTGGACCGCACGACAGTAGCTATTTATTCGACCGTTTTATTCGGATGATCGACGGCGATGCCTAAACGCAATGATATCTCCTCAATTTT
>Ga0222715_10001681_pt1 | contig 21017 bp, 37 predicted proteins | sample C33_9DmetaG_FD_165056 | JGI IMG/M metagenome (GOLD analysis project Ga0222715, IMG submission 165056) | Estuarine water microbial communities from San Francisco Bay, California, United States - C33_9D | ecosystem: Environmental > Aquatic > Marine > Unclassified | place: USA: California... | reverse complement strand
CACCTGACAGACTATATGTGCTTCTGCTTGCATCAGGTGCAACAGAACCTACCACACACTATGCAGAGATCAATCCTTCAGGTAAGCAAGTAACTGGCACTCGTGCTGGTGATGATGATTCACCTCTGAAGTGGGATAGTGTTAATAATGCATGGTATATTCAAGTAGATGCAAGTGCTAACACTATCTACACTACACTACAAGCAAACTCTCTTTATCAGAATCTCGGATTCACACCTACTACATTCATCCGTCGTGTGCCCGATGCGAGAAACCTTGTTGACAGAATCTATCGTTATCGCTATGTGCTCGATAAAGATGCATTCCCTGTGCCCCGTCCTCCCATTACAGGTTTCGTTGCACAACCTAGATCATCAGAGACAAACTCTCCTGCATACTCTAAGACATACTACATCTATAGTGTAGAGACATTCCAAGAGTTTGAGCGTGGTGTTGCAGATGGTATTTACTATCTGACATTCTTGAATGCATCTGTTGCTCCTTCTACATCAAACTTCAACGATTTCTACTTCTCTCAGAATACGGTTGATCTGTATCCTGCATTTGACAGAGATAACCCTGTGGCAGATCCTCCTGCTGCTGTGTCTATTGCCGATAATGAAATCATTGGTGAAGTATTTACAACTGATGGTGCTTCACCTACACCCAATCTAGACACAGAGAGATCTATTACTAAGGAATCATCTCAATTCTTCCTGTTGGAATCTGAGAATAACCTAGGTTATAACACTACATCAAACGTGCTGAATGGTATCTCTGTGACTGCACGTCTTGGTGATGCTGAAGAGCGTAAGATCCCCCTGAAACTGAATGCTGACAACTCTGTCCAACCTATCTTGATTGAGTTGCGTCGTTATTCTATTCTTCGTGCATCTGGTCACACGTTTGAGTATCTTGGATTTGGTCCTGGTAACTATTCAACAGCATTCCCATCTACTCAGGTGGAAGTGCTCTCACCTGAAGCAGTTAGACTATCTCAGTCACTCAAAGAAGCAGCAGGCGTTGCATACTACTCTGGTGTGAATAGTGATGGTGAGTTGTTTGTTGGTAACCAAGTTATCAACCCAGTTACAGGTCAGATCACTAACGAGGATATTGCACAGTTGAATGTGTTGGGTGAAGAAGGCACAACGATTGAGACATTCTCTGAGTTGGTGCTGACTGATAAACTGACTGTTATTGGTGGTGCATCTAACCAGTTGGAATCTGTATTCTCAGGTCCTGTAACCTTCCAGAAGAAGATTACATCACAGGATCAGATTCAGACTCTCAACTTCACACTGTCTAACGATGATGGCACGGTGCTGAGAAACATTCTGATGGCACCTGACGATGGTGCTGGCAACCCAGATGTGGATCCACTTGCTGCATTTAACACTGGTGATCTTTGCTATAATGTTGACTGGACTCCTGGCACATTCCTTGGTTGGATTTATGAATCTGGAATCTGGTATAAGTTTGGTCTGAGTGATACTGGACCTATCACTTCACAAAGATTCTCTGGTGAAACACATTATGGTATCGGAATTGCCCCTGATGCCAATAACAGAATGAGAATCTCTGGTAATACTGAGATCACTGGAAACCTGGATGTGACTGGTAGGTATGGATGTGCAGATAAATACTCACTGGCAACAGGTGTCAATAATGGCAACAATGGTGTCATGTATACTGGTAATGGTAGCACTACTTCATTCGCAATTTCGCCTGGACACAATCAAAACTCTGTCCTGGTATTCTTGAATGGTGTTTGTCAGCGTCCTGGCACTGACTATACTGTGACTGCAAACGCTGTTGACTTCTCTGTGGGCACAACTCCCCAGACTGGTGATAACGTTATGATCCGTGAATTGGTTATCTAGAAATAAATAGTTAAACTTAGAGGGATCGAATGTCTACCAAAATCATAGGCAATCAGATTGATGCAGCGACCCGTGCTATTATTGAAGCACTGTCTGTCACTGAGCAGATCAATCTGCCTGCACTAAACCAGACTGCCATCAATGCTTTAGGCACACCTGCCTATGGCACACTGGTGTATAACACCACTGAAGATATGGCACAGATCTACCTTCAGGATGCACAGGCAGGTGTGCCTGGTTGGGATGATGTTGGTGGCGGTGGTCCTTCTGTTGGTGAAGATTCGATCATTCGCACTAACGCAAACTTCATCAATCAAAATATCACTGTTGGTCCTGTTGCAAATGGTGGTGAGGAGTTTCGTAATGGATTCACTGCTGGTCCTGTAGAAATTCAAAATGGTTATACAGTTACCATTGAGAATGCAGCATCCTGGTTTATTCTTGGTGGTGAGGATAATGACGTTGGTGAAGGTCAAGTCCTTCAGGTGAGATATTCTCAAACCCCAGCATCACGATATTTGATCCAAGCGCAAAATCTTAGTGCAATTCCTAACTTGGAAGTTACCATTCAACCATCACATACATCCTCTAAGATCCTGTTGATGGCAATGGTTAATACGACTGCTCGTCATGTTTGCTCGTTTGGTTTCTTGAGAAACAATAGTATCCTTACTTCAGGACTTAGTGGAAATACTAACGTAAGCAGCGGTAGTGTATCCACATTCTATAGTGGTGATGATCAAGATGGTTTGATGTGGAATATGAATTTGATGTATATGGATATGCCAAATAGCATCAATCCCCAGACATATAGTGTCGGTGCATCTGCATCTTGGAGTGGTGGTACAAGAAATCTCTACATTAACGATAGAGATGGTAATGATATGAGATCAATCAGCACCTTGATGGCAATGGAAATTAGAGGTTAATATGTTTTCTGATGATGTGAAAGCAGAGGCGATCCGTCGCCTCTCTGATGGTAAAGACTTTATTATGACTGATGGTGATATGAGCACTATTATGTTTCCTCATGATCCAGAGTTTCCCAGTATTTCTGTTGCTAGATTAGAAGCAATGTGCGAGGAAGTGCAAAGGGAATGGGATATTAGAGATAGGTTTGCACCTCCGCCTAAACCAACTCTTGAAGAGCAACTTGAGTTGTTATGGCATGATTTGAATAATAATTCACTCAACAAAGGTGGATCATTCTTCAATACAATGAAACAATACCTTGATAAATAAGACAGGAGTAATAGTCTAACCAAATGGCACAGTTAAATGTAAATGCTATTAAAGATTTAAGTGGTGTGGGTGGTTTTACGCTCTCCTCTGGGGGTGTTACTGCTAACGGCACTTTAACTGTGACTGACCTAGTGGTTGATGGCACTATTAGTGGATCTTCTGGATTTCTGATTCCTAATCCATCTGGAAATAGTGGCAAGTTTTTAACTAACAACGGTTCCACAACTCAGTGGGGTACTCTTAACACCCAGACTGGTGTTAGATCCATGCAGGTGTGGACATCTAACGGCACTTGGAGTAAACCCAGTGGTGTAAGAACTATTATGGTAACCGTAACTGGCGGTGGCGGCGGTGGATCTGGACACTGTGAATCTGGTGGTGCTGGTGGTACTGCACAGAGACAGGTGGATGTTACTAACGTCTCATCAGTTACTGTTACTGTAGGCACTCCTGGTGGTGGCACAAACTACTCTGGATGTGGGGGTGGTGGAAATACCTCATCCTTTGGATCATACTGTAGTGCATCTGGTGGATATGGTGCTAACTGTAGACAGCAGCACGCTGGAGGCATCGGAGGCAATGGATCTGGTGGTAGTTTGAATATCTACGGCGGTGGTGGTAATGGTCATGGATCTCACCACTCCTATGGCACTCATGCTGGTGGAGTTTCATACTGGGGTGGGTCACAACCTTCATCACACAACCAGTCAAATTATTCACACAGGCACCAATCACATGCTGCTTGGGGTGCTGGTGGTAATGGTTCTCAGCATGGTAACCGTGGTGCTAGAGGACGTGAAGGTGTTGTGGTTGTCCACGAGTTTTTCGGTTGATAAATAACTAAAAAGAAACTGCTATGTCACAGTTAAAAGTAGCATCTATTAGGGATCTTACCGACTCGGCGGGTTTTCAATTCTCGGGCGGTGGTATCACTGTAAGCACTACTCTCACTATATCTAATGTTATTATTAACGGTCAGATTCAGGGTCAGTCTGCATATGTAATTCCCCCACAAGCAGGTAACTCTGGAAAGATTTTGGCATCAACAGGTGGTGGTCTGGAATGGCAGACTGCAACTGTTGGTAGTGGCATTAGATCCATGCAGGTGTGGACATCTAACGGCACTTGGAATAGACCTACTGGATGTAAATCTATCATCGTAACTGTTGTTGGTGCTGGCGGCGGCGGATCGGGTTTTGCTGAATCTGGCGGCGCTGGTGGTATGGCAGAGCGTGTTGTGGATGTTACTAATGTTTCATCCGTTGGTGTTACTGTAGGAAATCCTGGTGGTGGCACAAACTACTCTGGATGTGGGGGTAATGGTAACACTTCATCGTTTGGTAGTTATTGCTCTGCATCTGGTGGATATGGTGCTAACTGTCGCTCACAACACGCTGGAGGCATTGGTGGCAATGGATCTGGTGGTAGTGTAAATGTGTATGGTGGTGGTGGATGTGGACATGGTTCATATCACATCTATGGTAATCACTCTGCTGGATGTAGTTACATGGGTGGATCCCAACCTTCATCACACAACCAGAGAAACTATGCACACAATCACCAATCTCATTGCGCTTGGGGTGCTGGAGGCAATGGTGCTCGTGAAGGCAACAGAGGTGCTAGAGGACGTGAAGGTGTAGTTGTTGTCCAAGAGTTTTTCGGTTGATAAATACATCTAAGAAGGAAGTGTCCAATGAGCGTTCTTAAAGTAGCATCTATTAAAGACTTAGCAGGTATTGGTGGTTTCACTCTCTCTGGTGGATCCATCACTGTTAGTGGCACTTTGAAGGTGAATAATCTTTCGATTAACGGATCTATCTCAGGTTCTTCCAACTATATCATTCCATCTCTCCAGAGTGGAAAATATCTGTCTACCAATGGTACGAATCTCCAATGGGTTGATGTCAGCACAACCACAGGGTTTCGCTCTATGCAGGTGTGGACATCTAACGGCACTTGGAGTAGACCTAGTAACGTTAAATCTATTCGCGTCCAAGTAGTTGGTGCTGGTGGTGGTGGATCAGGTTTCTGTGAATCTGGTGGTGCTGGTGGTATGTCAGAGCGTATGCTCGATGTTACCAACGTCTCATCAGTCACTGTTACTGTAGGAAATCCTGGTGGTGGCACAAACTACTCTGGATGTGGGGGTGGTGGAAATACATCGTCATTTGGCAGTTATTGCTCAGCATCTGGCGGATATGGTGCTAACTGTAGACAGCAGCACGCTGGAGGCATTGGTGGCAATGGATCTGGTGGTACTCTAAATGTATATGGTGGTGGCGGTAATGGTCACGGATCATATCACTCATATGGAAATCACACCGCAGGTGCATCATATATGGGTGGCACGCAACCTTCATCGTATAACCAAAGAAACTATGCACACAATCACCAATCTCACGCCGCTTGGGGTGCTGGAGGTAACGGTGCTCGTGAAGGTAACAGAGGTGCTAGAGGACGTGAAGGCGTCGTAGTTGTTTATGAATACTACGGTTAATATAAATAACAACGAAGGAGTTTAATCTATCATGGCAAAAGTAGCAATTTGCAGTAAGACAACAGGACAACTATCAGACATCTGTGATGAGGCAGATAAGTTTGAGATCTATGAAGGTCCTGATGCTGAAATGAAGTGGGTATCAGTGCCTGATGACTGCACATACGAACATGTGATGGTAAATGGTGTAGTTATCCATCACAGTGAGCAAGAAGATCTGAGACGAAGTGCTGTTGTTGATCGAGAATTGGCATATGGTCCTATTGGTGAGCAATTAGATATGCAGTATAAAGATTCTCTTGATGGTGGCACTCGCTGGAGAGATCATATTGCAGCAGTAAAAGCAAGCACAACTTCACCCACATCTATTCCTGAGTTTGTGGAAGATCCTAAGAAAGTGCAACTTGACGGAAGAGCAGCGTGGGATCCTTGGGTTGACAACTGGGTGCCACCTGGCGTATAATAACAAAATAGTAAAGCATACATAGAGGTGAGTAAACACCTCTATTTTTTTAGTATGAAAGTAGAAAGTATTTGTATTGTTGGCGGCGGTAGTAGTGGATGGATGGCAGCAGCACTGCTGTCCAAAACATTTCCAGACATGGAGATCGCTCTGATTGAGTCTGAACGAGTGCCAACGATCGGTGTGGGTGAATCTACACTAGGACACTTCAATCGATTCCTCAGACGATTAGATTTGAAGGATTCTGATTGGATGCCTGCATGTAATGCAACTTATAAAACTTCCATTGCATTTAAGGATTTTAGAGAGGGGAAGGGAGAGAGATTCCAGTATCCTTTCGGTCACTTTGACATGATCGATTACAGGGATGCTCTGTTGAGATTCTTTGAATTGCAGTGTCAATTTGGATATGAATTATATCCACCCGAAGAATTTGCCCGCTTTGCCAATCTCAATACATTCTTGGCAGATGAATGTAGAATTGCTAAAGAGATTCCTGGATCTACATTTAATTTCGATAACGATACTGCATATCATTTGGATGCAGCATTGTTTGGAGAATATCTAAGAGACAACATTGCAGTACCCAATGGTGTTGTGCATCTCAAGGGTGATATTGAGAATGTAATTAAGAGACCTGATGGGTATATTGATTCTATTGTAACCTCTGATGGGGGAATTGTATCCGCAGATCTATTCTTAGATTGCACAGGATTCAAGTCATTACTACTTGAGCAGCACATGGGTGTTGAGTTTGAGTCATTCAATCACATGCTCTTTAATGATAGAGCAATGGCAACACGCATCCCATATGTTAATAGGCAGGAGGATATGGAAACATATACTGACTGTGTTGCTTTGAGTAGTGGATGGGTCTGGAATATCCCACTGTGGCATCGTATTGGCACAGGATATGTTTATAGCAGCAAACATATTTCAGATCATGATGCTGAGATTGAGTTTAGAAAATACCTATCGGGAAGATTTTCGCCCGAAATTGCCCGAAGTGCCGACGTATTCCCGATCAGGATTAAACACGGTAAGCACAAAGTTGCATGGGAAAAGAATGTAGTTGGTGTTGGATTGTCATTTGGTTTCCTAGAACCATTGGAATCTACAGGACTGATGACAACTCATGAGAATCTAATTTATCTGTGCGATACTCTGTCGCGACGCCAAGGTCATGTTTTGAGGTTTGATACAGACTCATATAATTGGATTACCGATAATATGATAGAGTCAATGAAAAACTTCATTGCACTTCATTATGCATTGAGTATGCGTGAAGATACACCATACTGGAGAGATTGCACAAGTAAGATCACATTCCCACTACCGAAAGATGCATTTCCGTCAACAATCAATGCATATAATGATGTATTTAATCTCTTAGATGGTATTGAGAATGCATTCTATGATTCTGCTAAACTTCAGGGATCTATATACATTGCTGCGGGTCAAGGATTTCGACCTATCAATGAAACATTCTACATGGAGAAGGCAAAATACGATGTTGATAGTCGTCTAGACATTGTAAAAGAAATCCATGATAAATGGCAACTTGATCGACAAGTTGTGTTAGAATGGGCAAGCAGACAAAACACGCATTACGAATACCTACTGAAGTTTATCTATGGCACTGATGAATATATTCAAGAAGAAGAAACCGTGGATTAGATTCTATTCGGTAGATCCTGGAGTTGCAGATCTGCATCCTTGGTTTCCTGCAAGGAAATTACATCGTAAATGGAGGACTGATGCTATCAAACAGCAGAATGATCCTTCAAAACGTTGCCCATATCTTCGTGTAAAGAAATTGTGGGAAAGAGTGCAGAATGAAATGCATGGTAGAGATGGCACACCAGAAATATATTCTCATGCTGTTACATGCCCAGCATTGACAGGTTTGATGGATAGTGGATACGTTTTGCCTGCACCTGCCGACTTTATTATCAAGACTGATGGCACTGGTGTCAACTTTGAGTGGGCATCTCAGATGCTATTCAATAACAATCAGAGATATGTTAAGGCACATATTCCACAGCAGACTGAAGGTATGCGTGATCTTGTAGATCAAACAAAGGATGTGCTCGATTGGACAGTCAAACTAGAATTGCCTTGGCGTGTGCAAGCACATCCAGATGTAGTGTTTATTCAAATGCCTATCCCATATTGGGATGAGGATAGATTTACACCACCCATAGGTATTGTTGATCCATCTTATTCTTATGAGATCAATCTTCAACTCTTTTGGCATAAGATTGAAGCAGGAGAATATCTGGTCAAAGCAGGCACACCGCTGTGTCAATGGGTGCCTGTGCATCGTGATTTCTTAAAGATGCAGGGGTGGAATGTTGTAGTTGAGACTGCAAATGAGTATGATCTTGAGAATAACAACATCATGGAATATCAAAGATTCAAAAACTTTATGGAGATGGAAACTCTAAAAGAAAGAATCAAGACACATAAAGTGATTCTTGCGCTAAATAAAAACATCAAGAGGTTTATGTAACTATGTCTGAGCAAACTGTAACTGAAGTGAACATTGCCGAGGTGGCAGGTGTTGCCACTGAAGAAGAAAAAAGAGTTATTGAAAAAGAAAATGAGATTGAAGGTCTCATTACATTTGACCAACTTGTCATGAATTTCTTGCAGCAGCATGAAGATACTAAACAAGAGTATTGGAAACTGCAAGAAGCACTTGATAACATGCATTATACTTCCACGATCACAAAGATTTCACTGGAAGAATTGCAGTTGAAGAAAGATCACCTCAACAAACTTACTGGTGCAATCGAAGCATTGTATCTGTATAAAAAGCATGTTGATCCTAATGTGACTGACAAGGAGTTTGAATTTAGTGAAGACTGAATTGTTATTCCCCACACCACTTTGGATTGAAGAAGAGTGTGGGGTTGATAGAGATAAACTAAAGCAGTTTATCTCTCTTGTTAGACAAGAAGATCCTGAAGGTAGAGTTGCCACCAACTATGGGGGATGGCAATCTCACGACTTCATTGATAGTGTAATGCTCAATAATCCTCTGAGAGAGATTCGCGACAAGATACTGCAAATTGCTTATCTTGCTTGTGATGAATGGGGATTTCAGGACTATACGTTGAAGATCACAAATCTGTGGTTGAATGTTAATGGCAAGGGGCATTATAATAATCTTCACACACATGCTGGGTCAGTATTGTCTGGAGTTTATTATGTTGATGTCCCATCATGTTGCTCAGGTCATATCAACTTTCATAATAGATTTGAAGACATGATGCTCAAAGAATCTTGGGGTTGTGATGCTAATTTTAACAAGTATCAGAATGAGCATTATAATCGCACTGATTACTTCATGGATCCTAAGGATGATATGATGATCTTATTTCCGTCTTGGTTGCAGCATAGTGTGAGCAAAAGTGCCAGTGATGATGATAGGATCTCTCTATCATTCAATATAATTCCTTTCTCAAATTACTATCGTGAAATATATCCAAGTAGATAATGTTATCGGTCAGTCATATCTGAATAGACTTACCGATCTTGTATCTGGAATGAATGGATTCCCATGGTTTTTCCTATCCGAAGATGTTGCATATAGCACAAAGGGATATGAGTTTGGTGAGCATAGATTGTTAGATATGAAACCAGAAGAAAAGACAGTGGGATTCACTCACTTACTTCTGGATCAGGGAGGTATTGAGAGTCCATATTTGCCAGCATTTCAACCTCTATTGGATAACATTCAAGATGCGATGTCTCACCCCGTAACATTCTTTAGGGTGAGACTTGCATTGCAATTAAATAACGGCATTGATCACCATAATGGTGCCCACACTGATAGTGAGGAGGATCATTATGCTGCTCTATTTTATTTTCATGACTCTTCAGGTGATACAGTATTCTTTGATCAGTATGATGATCCTGAGAGTGGCACTGTAGATGAGAGATGGTTTAGGGCACGTACACAAGAATATACAGTTAAGCATAGAGTAACACCACAAGCAAATAAATTATTTGTATTTGATGGACATCAGTTTCATTCATCATCGAATCCAGTTACTAATCCATATCGTGTGATTCTTAATCTTAATTTCAAATCAGACTATGATCTCTTCGACTCTGACAAAACTGTTATCATCTAAAGATTGGTTTCTTGATGATTCTCCACAGCATTTTCCTGGCATTTGTGATAATCCCGAAGAGTTTGTATCATGGAAAGAAGTAGAGTATTGTCTTAACAATCCTCATTTCTATGATATACAATTCATTGATAAAAAGACCAATGACTATATTTCATTCCCAATGTATGATCGTGTCTGGTCACCACCAACACCCGAAGTTGAGGACATTTGTAATGCTTTCAAAGCAGGACACGCTTGCATCATCAATAACTTTGAATGGATCAAAGGTAAGCAAGAATTATTGAATGAGATTGAGTGTATATTTACAAACATCACAGCAGCATTTCATGTGTATTGTGGTTTAGAAAACTCTAAGTCTTTCCCTATTCATAGAGATCACGCACACAACTTCATTCTACAAGTTGATGGTGAGACACATTGGAAAGTCTATAATAATAGACAATCAGAGTTGATTAGTGCTGATGTAGATCCAAAAGAAAGTGATCTTGATTGTGTCATTGATGTGATGCTACAACCAGGAGATATGTTATTCATACCTGAGAGATGTTATCATCAAGCACAACCAAAACAGAAGAGGTTGTCTATAAGTATTCCTATGATGTCAGTGCCATCAATACAACGTCCCAAGAGAAAGTATTATGAAATCAATTAACCCATTCCCCTATGTGTTTAAGAGTAAGTTTGATTTCAAGTTTAATACAATCAAAGATAAAGTTGATGGGCATTTGCTAGCAGCAAGGCAGACGATCGAAGAGAATAATTATGACACCCATGAGAAAGGTGGTGGCACAACAAGTGTAGTCATCAATAGAGTCCTTCCACCTCATGCATGGGATGAGTTTGAAGAGTTTAGACCATGGTTATTTGATAAGGTTAATGATGTTTGGGAGACGTGGAGACTTGCTCCCATGAATAAGAATCTATCCGAATCGTGGATCAATGTGCATCCACCAGGAGCATGGACAGCAGAGCATCATCATCAAAATGTCACCGTTGCTGTTGCTGCATACTTGCATGTTCCAAAGAATAGTGGTAGATTCATGATCAAGAATCCTCTCAGTATATACAAATTGGGAGAACCACTTAACTATCATTATTATGATGACGGACACGAATGGTGTCCAATCAGTGTAGAAACTGGAGATGTATTATTCTTCCCAGGGTGGTTGACTCACAAGACAGAAGTCAATAATAGTAATAAGGATAGATATGTTATGTCCCTCAACATTATGGGTAACTTTGTAAATGACAATCCAAGTATTCAATACTAATCTAGTAACTCAGGAGTTGGCGGAAGAGATCATTCAACTGCCATACAAATGCAGTCGCACTGATGCTCCCCCAACCGTAGATAATCCTAATGTTGAGTGGGCAGGAATGTATTGGACACATCAGTTACATAACTTCTGTCCCATTGAAGATCCTGATTACTTTCAAAATGCAGGATTGGCAGCAAGTAATAATAATTTGTGGCAAGATATTCTGACCTATCTTGAAGCGGTGGTGCCCGAGATGCCCCCTCGTGACCACTGCTATTCTGCATATATCAATGTGCTCAGATATGGCAATTCTCCTGGTATTCATGTTGATGCACCATTCAATGTGGCACAGAATAAAACTGTATTAGTTTATATGAATCCAGTTTGGCATCCTGAATGGGGTGGGGAAACTATTTTCTTTGATGATGATCTAGATGCAAAGTGTATTGTGCAACCTAGACCTGGACGTGTTGTAATGTTTGATGGTCGTATTCCACACACAGGTAGACCACCAGGACCAAAGTTTATGTTTAATAGATATGTCTTAGCATATAAGTATATGGATCCTGATGTAAGACAGTCTCTGTTTGTTGACTATGAAATGAATGAAACTCCACCACCAGAAGATCGTGGTATTGCAGGTTTTGATACCAAGACAGTTAAGGAAATATGGAGAAACATTGCGCTCTCTTGAAACTCCGTTATCATTAAATAGTAATGACAACTCCGTAGGAGATTGGGGACTATGTTACTGACAAGCGCAATCCTCGACCGAGAGGAAAAAAACCTACTGAGAAGAGCACTTTTTGTATATCAAAAAGACTGCTACAATCGTTATGGCGAAATGCCTGAAGATCAGCGACAGTTGCTTGGTGAAATTGCAGACAAATTGCATCTACGTTAATATGGAAATACTCCCGTTATTCTCTACTCCGTTATACATTGATTATTGTGATATAGATGACGGTTGTATTATCAATGCAGAAAACACACAGTTTGTAAATCCATGTGGTGATGATCCTACCTATGGCAACAATGGTAGTATCAGCACAAATACAAGATGGTTAGAAACTGTGCCCAACTTGAAGAGAGTTGTTGAGGCACACCTCAGCGACTATGTGTTTGGAATACTAGGAGCGAGTAGAGAATCGGTTTATCTTGATCATCAATCATCCTGGGTTAATCTACACCTAGAGGGAGATCGTGCCGCCTCACATGTGCATGTCAACAGCATGTTTAGTGGGGTGGTATATCTCTCTGTTCCAGAAGATAGTGGTGACATTATATTCAGCATCCCATCAATGTTTCCCACATATGCAACAAGCACAGTCAACTTAGATATTGTTGATCCAAATATCTACAACATGAGGGAGTTTCCTATCACACCAGAGAAAGGAATGATCCTTATCTTTCCCTCACACATACCACATTATGTAACAGCAAGTGCATCAAAGATTCATAGATACAGTGTTGCTTTCAACTACTTTGTTAAAGGCACAGTCGGATCAATGGAATCGAGGTTGACAATATGACCATCCCGCTGCTAATCTCTGAGAGCATCCCCTTGGAGGTCAAGAAGATCTTGCAAACTCTAGAGATTGGTCAGCGTGCTCGCTATAAAGAAACTGAAGGATTCATCAGTTTCATATGTGATGACTATATTTGCATTTGCTTCAAAGAGAAGGAATTGCCAGTAGGATCTGCTCGTAAGTATGAGCAATGTAATCTCTTAGTGTTTAGTGAATACTGGGATGATCTGGAGGTTGATGATAGTCATATGCACGATGTTGTGCTATATAAGGGTAAAGTGAATGATCACCCTGGCAATGAGATGCTCCCCCATGCGGTGACCCGCATCCCTGTGCCAGTTGCATAAACTGTCCACCATCTTGACGGCACCCCTCGTTTGCGTGTATATTAAAAGGGTCAAAGCAACGCAATCCAATGACCACCAACGCCAACCTCGCTGACGCCCTCTACCGTATGGTCCCCAGTGCCCTCGCACTGACCACCCAGCGCCTCCAGAAGGGTCTTAGCATCATGTCTGGCGGTCGTTTCACCGATCTCGATGAGTATTTCGGTGAAACTACTGTTGATAAGACCAAACTCCTCGCTAATGTCTTCAACCCTGCATTGCAGGATGTTGCTGAGAATTGTGGTGTTGACTACATCACTGAGGAGACTACAGGTTATGATGCTATTCTTCTCAACGAGAAGTTGGAGAATAAACTGACTCTGACCAAGAGCACATCTTCCTTTGCTACTGGTAACAACCACAGCAAGACTAAGGTTGATAAAGTCTTCGTTGTCAAAGCATCTCAGGTGGGTAACATCTTCCCCTCTGTATTTGCTGCTATTGTTGATCTCTCCCTCGCCACTAATCCTAAGACTGGTTGGGATGACAAAGTGAGTGAGACTGGCAACAATAACAACGGATTCTCTACTCTTCGTGTCCACAATGATGATCTGCACTGCATCACTGTGATCTATGGTAAAGTGCGTAAGACCCAGAAGTTTGTCCACACCGTCTATGAAACTCTCGCTGAATGATACTCACCTCATGAATTGCATCGAAGGGATGCAACTCATGGATGAAGAGTCTGTGGATCTGGTTGTTACTTCTCCACCATACGATGACCTTCGCACATACAATGACAGCAGCAAGTGGGACTTCAATGTCTTCAAAGATGTTGCTGCTGGTATCACTCGGGTGCTCAAACCTGGCGGTGTTATTATGTGGAATGTCAATGATTCAACGGTAAAGGGTAGTGAAACTGGTAGTAGTTTTCGTCAGTGCCTTCACTTTATGGATGCTCATGGTCTCAGGTTACATGATACTATGATCTATGAAAAGACAGGCACAGCATTTGCATCTGGTCCTCAGAGTGTGAGATATACTCAGATCTTTGAGTATTGTTTTATCCTGTCCAAGGGCAAACCCAAGACAGTTAATCTCATTCAAGACAAGAAAAATGCATGGGCAGGTTATACTTCCTTCGGAAACGCCAAAACCAGGCGTAAGGATGGGTCAATGCACGACCCAGGACGAAAGTCCAAAGAAATCCGAGAGTATGGCGTAAGGACCAACATTTGGAAGATTAAGAATAGCGGAGGGTTTGGACAATCCTCTAAAGCATCATACAAGCACCCTGCAACGATGCCAGAAGAGTTAGCAAGGGGGCATATTATCACCTGGAGTGATAAGAATGACCTCGTGCTTGATCCTTTCATGGGTGCTGGCACCACCGCCCAGGTCTGCCTAGAAGAGCATCGTAATTTTATCGGGTTTGAGATTGATCCTACCTATCACCAAATGTGTGTGGATCGAGTAAAACCTTTCACTGACAACCTTCTCACTCGTTTATCATGACAATCACCACAACTCTACCCTTTGAGATCACTGAAGAGAAAACTGTAGGCATCTATCAACTGAATAGAGATCATGCCCAGTATATTCTCGATTTCCACAACAATGACAATAGAAAACTATGCAAGAAACAGGTCAATGATCTGTATCAAGGCATCAAACAGAATGGATGGTTATATGATGGTCAACCCATCACATTCAACAAAAAAGGTAATCTAACTGAGGGACAACATCGCCTCAATGCTATTGCTAAATGGCATGATCATGAGACCACATTTGATGTGATTGTCGCGACAGGTATTGCCCTTGATTGCTTCTCCAACTGCGTGATTGCTAAACCCAGGCGAGCATGTGATGAGATCCAACGTAAGGATAAGACTGCACTTGCCAGTGAAGTTGCTATTCTTGGTGATCTATTGCGTCGCCGTCGTGGTGACAAACTCACCATCAATAATGCTATTCGACAGTGGGAATTGTGGTCTGATGATATTCGTGAGGGTGTAGACCTGATTGATACCTTCCTCACAAATACTGAGAAGTTTTCATCTCAGTCTAAAGTGTTGGGTGCTTGGGCAACACTTGCTTGCTCTGCTAAGTTACAACAACCAGCAGCAACTTTGCTTGAGTTGCTTGAGGAAGAGATTGTCAACGTTGACTCGACTTGTCGCCTCACATCTGATATAATTAACTACTGGAATACCAATGCGATTGACATGAGTAATGAAGGTCGCCTCACGTTATTCTATCAACTGCTGTGTATTGGTCTTGATCGTATTATCTCCAATGAAGATGGTAAGATTGAGTTGAATGTCACAGTTGCTGACATGCACCACGATAGACTTAAGAATCGTGGTTGTTATCGTAAGTTTCTAGCATTATGTTGAGAGGCAAAGCACAAGTAACACCCAAGACTGAGAAGGCACAGGAAATCTATGCTAATTATCTCAACAGCAAACCTATTGTAACTGTTGAGCATAAGAGAGAAGATCGCTGGTTCTTTTCATCACCAGATAATCCTGACTTCTGGTTTTGGGTGGATGTGCCATACGATAATGATTGGAGTTTCTACGAAATAAAATGACTATTCCCTACTATATTGAGGAACCTCTCACCTGGAAACGGGTGCAGGTTCCCTATGATATTGTCCAGTATTGTGATGCTTTCAATCCACTCGTAGATCGTGAAGATCTAGAATATGTTGACTGTGTGTGGATGCATATGGGATACTATGGTGTGCCCAAACATGTCATGAAAGCAGTAAGACAAGAGTGGGATCCAAACGTTATACCAGTATTTGAATGAAATACTTCACACGCACATCAGATGCACCATATGATCGCCATTGGTATAAAGTATGGTGCATAGATAACTCAGTTAAAGTGTTACATAGTTACGAAGAAGTTTATGATGCTTGGTGGAACTTCAAAGAATACATTTCTCATGTGGAGGTAATCGATGCAAGACGTAAAGGTGGAAAAGGTTTCTAGTGAAGATTCTCTGAAAGTTTCAGAGAATGATGATGGAACATTTGTGATTGAATGGGATCCAAATGACCCACGATATGCTATCTTTAATGATATGACAGAAGAGCAAATTACTGAGTTGATTATTCAAGGATTGCGAGAAAGAGTTGAGGGGTTTGGTGATGACTAAAGAGGCAGATGCAGCAGCAGATGCTTTCAAACGTCTGCAACAAAAGGTGGAAGAGATTAACACCAAGACAATGGATGGTGATGAGTTAGCAGACAACTTCATGGCAAGATTGAATGCATCAGAGGAAATTGCAAAGATATTAAATGACGCAAGAGAAGCACAACGACGTAACGGTAGTTGATAATTACTTCCCAGATTGGATGGTTGAGAAGATAGCAAACTACATCTCAACCTTTCCTGTCACATATACAAACTCATCTGAGTTTGATTACACTAACACCAGATTCTTTGGCAACATGCTGATAGATATGGATCGATGGGTTGTGCCAATGGAGAAGTTTTGGTTTGTTGACTATTTTAATCTATGCATGATCAATGATCTGCTAAAAGAATATAATATAGAGCACTGCCGTAGGATGCTTCTCAATGCTCAAGTCCCAGGACTCGGTGGATGTAATCATCAAGATGATTCAGAGACTGATGATAATCTATCTGTGATCTATCATGCATGTGGTAACTCAGGTGATACTGTATTTGTTACACCTGAGGGAGAAGAGACGCAGAGAGTATCATTTAAGGAAGGGAGAATTGTTATATTTAATTCTAGACTGTGGCACCGTGGCGACGCACCCGATCAGGGTCTTAGGATGAGTCTAGGATGCATGTACCCCCTTGTGCCAGTCGTAGGACTGCACAATCCCTGGTGACAGGGCACCGAACTCGTGTATTCTATAAGGGTCAAAGCAACGCACCCCATGGCGATCACCAAGGCACAAGCACTCCAACAGTTTCGCTACAACTGGAAAGTAGAAACCAAGGGCACGAAATGGGCAGCAGATGCTGTTGCTAAGCGTGAGTCCTGGAATAACTTCACTGATGCACTTTGCAAGGAAGGTTACATCACCGAATCACAATACGATCGCTGGTCTAATCCTTTCTGATCCCGCAAAACACACATCAAACTCTCCTCTTTTCCTACAATGACTGACTTCATCTGCGTCTACTTTGGTCACGACAGCAACAACCCTAGCAAGTGGTGGAATATCAATGCCAAGGGATTTGCATCCAAGCGAGCAGCAGAATCCCATGGTAAGTTTATGATGCCAACCGCAGGTGTGTTTGGTTTCGCTGTCATCGAAGAGGGAGAAGATTGGTGGGAAGTTATTGATTCCCACAGCATGTTGCCCCCCAATGCATCTATCTCCTGCGATCGGTTGGGTACATTTAGTGTGCAACCAGCACCCGCCCTTGTGACAGTCGGTTAAACTGTCCACCAGAGGCACCCAGACGCCTCTCCATGCCCTTATAATTGATTCATCGACACACACCCCTCGATCACATGCAACTCACAGCACAAGGCGGCAACATGGTTGTTGACTTCTATCCCGTCAAGTATGCTGACAATACTGTTAGCGATCGACTCATGCTTAAGATTGTTACTTTCATGGGATCTGGTCAGTCTAAGCGTTACATCACCAAGAAAGATTTCCAGCGTGAGGTAGACTCTCGCATCAATGCTTACAACTACGAGGTGACTGACATGCACGACATTCCTCAACTCTTCAACAGCGCACTTGCTTGCTGCTGCTGATACTCTGACCACACACATCCAACCACATTCTTCACAACAATCATGGGCATCCTTTCCGAAGAGCAACTGATCACCTTCAAAGAAAACTATGCTAATATGATTATCGATCGTGCAGATCTTGATAGTCTGATGCAAATGTGCTTTGACATGCTGATGGATTCTTATCACAATATCTCTGAAGATGAGATTGTTGATGAGATCCTAGATCTGTATGATGAGGAGACTTTGAGTGATCTCATGCCTGTGAAATCAGCATCTCAGTATCAACGTGACCTCTACAATGAGGTGATTGAGTATCAACGCCACGGTGGCGATCTCTGATCTAAACTAACACAAACAAACACACACATCACACAACCATGGACATCCGTTTAGAGCAAGACTACGCTATCGACAACATGAGCGATTCTCTGTGGCAAGCATTGCAATCTGCTGCCGAATCTGATAATATCGGCAATGCAAAGGCAATTCATGATGAGTGGATTGTTGATGGTCAAGATCCTGAAGATGGCGGTTATGAGTTCATCTTCCTTCCCAACTTTACCCTTGAGGTGTGATGACAAAACAAACCAAACTTATCCTCGCATTGCAACAATTAGACAATCTTGAGCAACTCACTTGTGACTTCGATTACCGAGATTATCTGTATTCTAAGATCGCAAAGATGCGTTGCGAATTGAAGCGTCAACTCACCAACATTACTGCAGAAGTTATCTGCGACGTTTGACATGATTAGTGCAGGTTTTGCTATCATCGGTTTCGCCTTAGGTTATAAGTTTGGTTTTTTCTACGGTTTCAGGTGCGGGCGTGACGATCAGGCGGTGCTCGCTGAAATTATCAAAAAAGAGCGTTTTGAGGCAAGTCGTAGCAAGGGATCTCAGGTGCGAGACCCGTGGGACTGACCCGATACCTGCCACCAGCAGCAAACCTAGATCAGTGTGCCAATCGAATCTCCGCACACTGATCCCCTGGAATCGCCCGATCCCGTGCTTATAATGGTTGCATACCAAACAAAGCACATGACTCACCTCCCTACCTACTCCACCACTGGCAAGCGCATCATGAAAGATACCGAAACTGGCAAGTCCTATGTCTCTCTCGCTGAAAACAATGAGTTTCAGCAAGTTATCGAAGGTCTCTACGATTTCGTGGTTGATACTAACGCTGATTGTGATATGGCATACGATTGGGTATGCGATCAACTCGACATTCAGACCTTCGTTGCTGATACCTACGCCTGGGATACTTTCTACAATGTGTGGGAGCAGGCAACAGCATGATGCCGAAATACGACGCAAACTGGTTTTCTAATTACAACAACGCAATGCAAAACGTCTACACCGATTACATTCAAGAGAAGGGATTCACTGTCGCTGAGTGTTATCGACCTGCTGCAAAACAGCAGTTTCCTAAGACCATTCACGGTCGTACTTTCTTCAGTGAAGAAGAGTACAATGAGGCAATGTCAGACTTCCTGAATGGTATGTGACAGTCAACAAACCTGCACACTAAATGAGCACAGGCACCTGATCTGTGCAAATATACTCTCAAGTCAAACAACACCAATGACCAACCCCATCGACATCGATTACACCAAGCGCCTCGATACTGTTACCTATTGTGAGGACATTTGGATTGAAGAGGATTGCATTTGGTTGAATGAGCAGCGTCTTGCTGCTTTCACTATCACTGAAGATTACTCTGAAGATGTTGGCAAATACCGTGTAAATGCACGTCGCGAGGTGCCTCTCGCTGATGGATCTCTCACCTGGATCTACACTCGCATTGCAGGGTTTGATACTGTTTGCGAGTGCAAAGACTTCATCCGAGAGTATATCAACACTGCACCCTCTGCTGCTATCTTTGCAGAGCAACATCGTGCTGCATTTGAATCTCTGATCTCTGCCTGATACTAAACAAATGAGAATCGTACTTCTTGGTTTCGTTCTTGTCATTGGGGGCATGATTGGTGTCTCTGTTGTTGATACAGTCAACAACATGCAAGACTCTAAAATGCAACGTTTCTGTGATCAGATCCCATCGGGTGTATCTTACGATGAGATCTGTGCCAAATACAAATATAGCAAATAACGCCTGTGCCAATCGCACAACCTGCACACACCCCCTCGGATCTGGCGATCTGTGGGGGTTATAATCTTATCAACGACACGCAACGACGCCCGATGATCACGCTTCGCCCTCACCAGACTCGCGCCCTTGCTGCAATGCATGACGCTGATCATGGTCAGGTGATTGTGCCTACTGGCGGTGGCAAAACTATTATCATGATCGAGCACGTTAAGCAACTGCTTGCTCATGGCAATCGCACCATCGTTGTTGTTGCTCCGCGCATCCTTCTCGCATCTCAACTGTGTGAAGAGTTCATGGAGCATATTTCTTCCTCCTGGGTGCATGTTTGCCACGCTCACAGTGGTGAAACGCGCTTCTTCAAGTCTACCAACCCCGACAAGATTGCACTCTTCAACAATACTGCGCGGGCAGCAGATGAGTCCTGCATTATCTTCACCACCTATCACAGTCTTCCTAAGATTGTTGATAGTGGCATCGACATCAGTGCGGTATATTTTGATGAGGCACACAATGCTTGCACTAAGCACTTCTTCATTGCTGTTGCTGCAATGAGCATGATTGCAGATCGTAAGTATTTCTTCACTGCAACTCCGCGCATCAGCAACAAGCACGATCGTGGTATGAATAATCAGGAAGTTTTCGGTCCTGTTATTCAGAATGTCCCTGCACCTGAGTTGATCGAAGGCGGGCACATTCTTCGCCCTACTATTGTCCCTTTTGAGACTGATCACGAGGTTGACAAGAAGAATCCTCACCTCGTTCACTCTAACACTGTGCAGGATGTCATCGACAATCTCGATGAAACTCACGCTGCTAAAGTGTTGGTTGC
>Ga0222715_10001679_pt1 | contig 21045 bp, 28 predicted proteins | sample C33_9DmetaG_FD_165056 | JGI IMG/M metagenome (GOLD analysis project Ga0222715, IMG submission 165056) | Estuarine water microbial communities from San Francisco Bay, California, United States - C33_9D | ecosystem: Environmental > Aquatic > Marine > Unclassified | place: USA: California... | reverse complement strand
ATGGCATATGACGCAAAAGTCAACTATGCCGATGTGTTTTATCAGGTTCGTATGTGGGACAACATCATTTACAATTACTTGAAGAAAAGAAATATAGTTATTCCGCCAAAGAACAAGTCACAAAAGGATGAAAAATATGCAGGTGCATATGTTAAAGAACCGATTCCAGGGAAGTATGATTGGGTTGTCTCTTTTGATCTTAACTCCCTATATCCTCATCTCATTATGCAGTACAATATTTCGCCAGAAACTCTTTTGGACGAAAGACACCCAACAGCAACAGTTGAAAAAATCTTAAACGAAGAATTAAATTTTGAGTTGTATAAAGATTATGCTGTCTGTGCTAATGGTGCAATGTACCGTAAAGATGTCCGTGGATTCTTGCCAGAACTAATGGAAAAGATGTACGGAGATCGTGTGATCTTTAAAAAGAAAATGCTTCAGGCAAAACAAGAATATGAAAAGACTCCAACTAAAGCACTTGAGAAAGAGATTGCCAGGTGTAATAATATTCAGATGGCTAAAAAGATCTCTCTCAACTCTGCTTATGGTGCCATTGGTAATCAATATTTTAGGTACTACAAACTTGCCAATGCTGAAGCGATTACACTTTCTGGGCAGGTTTCTATCCGTTGGATTGAAAATAAGATGAATGAATATCTAAATAAACTTTTGCAAACGGAAGCAGAAGATTATGTTATCGCATCAGACACTGATTCGATCTATCTTAATCTTGGACCTCTTATTACTAAATTTTTTAGTAATAAGTCTGACGATAAAGCAGCAGTTGTTTCTGTACTTGATAAGATCTGTGAGGACAAGTTTGAACCGTTCATTGAACAATCCTATCAGAAACTTGCGGATTACGTTTCGGCGTATGACCAGAAGATGCAAATGAAGCGTGAGAACATCGCTGACCGTGGGATCTGGACTGCAAAGAAGCGATATATTCTTAATGTGTGGAACAGTGAAGGAGTTCAATATACTGAACCTAAACTGAAGATGATGGGTATTGAAGCAGTTAAGTCATCCACTCCTGCTCCTTGTAGGAAGATGATTAAAGATGCTCTTAAGATTATGATGACTGGAACTGAAGATGATGTAATTAAGTTTATCGATAAAAGTCGTGAACAATTTAAGAAACTTCCTCCAGAGCAAATTTCATTCCCACGATCCGTTTCTGATGTGACCAAGTACAAGGGTTCATCTGAAATCTATATTAAGGGTACTCCCATTCATTGTCGCGGAGCACTCCTCTTTAATCACTATATTAAGGAGAAAAAACTGACGAACAAATACTCCCTCATTCAGAATGGAGAAAAGATCAAGTTCTGTTATTTGAAAAATCCCAACCCAATGCATGAGAATGTTATTTCATTCATTCAGGATTTTCCCAAAGAACTGAACATTGACAAATACATTGATTATGACTTACAATTTGAAAAGTCATTTCTTGAACCGCTTAAAATTATCCTCAACTCTATTGGTTGGAGTGTGGAAAAAACTGTAAACCTTGAATTGTTTTTCTCTTAATGGATCTTCCTATTAATGACAATGAGCTTGCCACTATTGTAAAGGCAATGGCACTGGGTGGTGACACTGCACTATACCAGAAACTTAAACTGGTAAAAGAATTGCGTGAACAAGATCTGCCATATAAAAAAATACTTCGTGAACAATACGGGATGGTTGCTTGATGGACTTCTTAAAAGAAATTGTAAAAGAGATTGGTGATGATTACACCAAACTAGCATCGGACATTGATGAGACAGAAACGTATGTTGACACAGGTTCGTATATTTTTAATGCACTGGTCTCAGGTAGTATATTTGGTGGTGTATCTGGGAATAAGATTACTGCTATTGCTGGAGAGTCTTCTACTGGAAAGACTTTCTTCTCTCTCGCTGTCGTTAAGAATTTTCTTGATTCCAACCCTGATGGTTACTGCCTCTATTTTGACACTGAAGCTGCTGTTAATAAATCACTTCTAGAAAGTCGTGGACTGGACCTTGATCGTGTTGTCGTAGTCAATGTTGTCACGATTGAAGAGTTTAGGACCAAAGCACTCAAGGCAGTAGATATATACTTAAAAAAACCTTTAGAAGAACGCAAACCTTGTATGTTCGTGTTAGACTCATTGGGGATGCTCTCCACTGAAAAGGAGATCACTGACGCACTCAACGACAAACAAGTTCGTGACATGACCAAATCTCAATTGGTCAAAGGTGCCTTCCGTATGCTCACACTCAAATTAGGACAAGCAAATGTTCCGCTCATTGTCACGAATCACACGTATGATGTCATCGGAGCTTACGTACCAACGAAAGAAATGGGCGGAGGTTCTGGACTCAAGTACGCAGCAAGTACGATCATCTATCTCAGCAAAAAGAAAGAAAAGGATGGAACAGAAGTGGTCGGCAATCTTATCAAAGCTAAGACTGCTAAGTCGCGTTTGAGTAAGGAGAACAAAGATGTTACGGTACGTCTGTTTTACGATGAGCGTGGTCTTGATCGTTATTATGGTCTTCTTGAACTCGGTGAGATTGGCGGTCTCTGGAAAAACGTCGCAGGACGCTATGAGATTGACGGCAAAAAAGTCTATGCTAAAGCAATTCTCAAAGACCCCGACCAGTATTTCACTCCAGAAGTGATGGAGAAACTAGACGAGATTGCAAAACAAGAATTTAGTTATGGTCTATGACACAAACTACATATCTCCATTTGGACCGCTGATGATGGAAGCGGAATGTCCAGAAAGTATTGTCAAATTAATCAACAACTATGTTGATGACAATACTTTTAATCAAGAGGATATTCCAAATCTACTCAATAGAAATTTAGAAAACATTTTTTTAAATAAAAAATTTTCTGATGAAAACGGAATTACTTCCTTTTTGGAAAATTTAGGAAACTCATACCTATCTCAAGGATACTATACTTTTTCTTCAGTAGATGAATCAACTCAACAATCTATTGCATTCTTAAACGACAATATTTTTGGATCAAAAGAATATAAAGATTGTTGGGTCAATAGGTATTTTGAAAATCATTACACTCCAATACATACTCATTCGGGATCTCTATCTGGAGTAATGTTTTTGAAAATTCCAAAAATTGATATTGATGACACGATGGATGGTGTTCTTGAGTTTGTGTTTGGAGAATCAAATGCTTTTTCAACAGACCGTTGGAGACCCGAACAAAAAGTTGGAAAAGTTATAATATTTCCAAGTTGGTTAAAGCATGTTGCGTATCCGACTAAAATAAGTGAAGAGAGAAGAACCATGAGTTTCAATCTTCAAATTTTATATAATACACAAGGGACAAAATCCAAATCAGGTTTTAATTACAAGTGATTAAGATATTAAAAACTGGGATCAATGTCTCTAAAGTTGTAGAACAACTTAAAAAATATCCACTTGATTGGGATCATCAAAAACACATTAAAGATGTTCAATCTTTAGTTGATAGGGGATTCTCTGACTTGCCAGTAAGCTCCTTGCAACTTATAATGGGTGGAGTCAAAAACAAAGAAGACTTTGTTGGAGACTCGGAGATTAATGTAAAGACTCCTGCATACTCTCATCACAGTGAGATAAGAAAGATCATACGTAAGCATTTTAAGAATAGAGAGTTGCATAGGTGCGGTTTTCTTTCTTTGCCTGTAGATGAGATTGTTGGGGCACATATTGATGAAGGTACTTACTACCTCACAAGAGACAGATATCATCTTTCCATTCTTGGAAGATATCAATATTTTTGTGGAACAGAAAGCGTGATTGTTGAACCAGGAACTCTCCTCTGGTTCAATAATAAATTACCTCATGGCACTGTAAATATCGGTGATGAGACAAGAATAACATTCGTATTTGACATGCCTCATGGATAAAGTTGAAATTCTAATTCTGCGAAACCTTCTTTACAATGAAGAGTATCTTCGTAAGGTTGTCCCTTTTATTAAATCGGATTACTTTGAAGACACTCATCAAAAGATTGTATTTGAAGAAATACTTAACTTCATCCAAGAATATAATCAACCAGCTACGAAAGAAGTTCTTTGTATTGAGGTAGAGAAGCGTCAGGATATTAATGACTCATCTTTCAATGAGATTACAAAACTCATTAGTTATCTTGAAGATTCTCCCACAGATTTTGATTGGTTGGTAGACACTACGGAAAAGTGGTGTCGGGATCGTGCCATTTATTTGGCACTAATGGAATCCATCGCTCTTGCTGATGGTAAAGATGATAAAAAAGGAAGAGATGCTATTCCAAATATTCTTTCGGATGCATTAGCAGTCTCTTTTGATACTCACATTGGTCACGATTATCTGCAAGACTATGAGCAACGTTACGAGACATATCACAGAAAAGAGGAGAAAATCTCTTTCGATCTTGAATTCTTTAACAAGATCACAAAAGGTGGTTTGCCTAATAAAACTCTCAACATCGCTCTTGCTGGTACGGGCGTCGGAAAGTCTTTATTCATGTGCCATGTCGCTAGTTCCGTCTTACTGCAGGGAAAAAACGTTCTCTACATCACACTTGAAATGGCAGAGGAACGAATTGCGGAAAGAATTGACGCAAACCTTCTTAACGTTCCGATTCAGGGGATTGTTGAACTCCCGAAAGTGATGTTTGAGAATAAGGTTACTAACCTCTCAAAGAAAACTCAAGGCACCCTAATTATTAAAGAGTATCCAACAGCGAGCGCACACAGTGGACACTTTAAATCACTTCTTAATGAACTTGCACTTAAGAAGTCATTCCGTCCTGATATTATTTTCATTGATTACCTTAATATATGTGCTTCCTCGCGGTATAGGGGAAACAGCACTGTCAATTCATATAGCTATATCAAAGCGATTGCTGAAGAGCTTCGAGGGTTGGCTGTTGAGGCAAACGTCCCTATCGTTTCTGCCACGCAGACCACTCGCTCTGGTTATGGTAGCAGTGACGTTGAACTTACTGATACTTCTGAATCCTTTGGTCTCCCTGCTACTGCTGATCTTATGTTTGCCCTTATTTCTACTGATGACCTTGAAAACCTGGGACAAATACTTGTGAAGCAATTGAAGAATCGCTATAATGATCCTACAATCCATAAGCGTTTTGTTGTTGGTATTGACCGTGCAAAGATGCGCCTTTATGATTGTGAACAGTCTGCACAAGAAGATGTTCTTGACAATGGTAAAGAAGAAGAGTATACTTATGAAGAAGAAAAACCAAAGAAATCATTTGAGGGATTTAAGTTTTGAAGTACACCACTGAAGATTATTTTTCAGTTATTGAAACAAAAACTGGTAGAAAAATTTGTGATTGTGGAGATGAAAAAGACGCTCTAATGATGGTTTCTTATAACCCATCAAATAGAACAATTACAAGAAACCAATTCCTTATGGGACAAGTTGTTGATATTGAAATTCCCAAACAACTCCCAACTAATGAGATTGTAGTTGTTGAGAAAGAACCACCTCAACCACAAAAACAACTCAAAACCCATCAATATAAACTTCCTGAAAACGATTTGCAACCTTTAAATCTATGACAACCATGACCGAAAATAAAGTTATTGATTCTAATAAGTATATTGAATTTGTTCGTCAAACGACAAGTCCTGCAAGCACAAACTATGCAGATTTGATGTCTCGCTTCACTCAACTTGAAGTTGAATCTGATGCTGATGTTCCTCGCCTTCTGACTGCTGCTCTTGGTATGACTGCAGAAGCAGGTGAGTTTACTGAAGTTGTAAAGAAGATTTTTCTTCAGGGTAAAGCATATAATGAAGAAAACGTTTTCCACATGAAGCGTGAACTTGGTGACATTATGTGGTATGTTGCTCAAGCATGTATGGCACTTGACACCAACTTCCGTGAGATTATGGAAATGAACTATGAGAAGTTGAGTGCTCGTTATCCTGAAGGAGCATTTGATGTCTATCGTTCTGAAAATCGTGTGGAGGGAGATTTATGAACTTCACAAACAGACAAACAGCACTTCTTCAGGTTGCACTTACAAACTTTTATGATGAGATCGCAAAAACTTCTACGCCGCAAATGAAGGCAGAAGTAATGGAACTTGCACAAATGGTCCAAGATTATTCTATGGAGAGTAATAAATGACTGAAACAACCTGGCCTTATAATCATAGACATACTACTGAACTCTGGGATATTGCTGCTGAGATCCTCTCAGAACTGTCCCGTAGAGATGAAGTTAAATATCGTGTAAAAGCAACACCTGAATCTGTAAAGCAAAAATTGGAGACATTATGAGTCAAGTAACTATTACTATGTCTGTCCGTGCTGCAGCAGCAGTTCGTCAAGTTCTGTTTGATGCACAGAAAGGATATACTACTGGACCTTCTGTTCCAGAACGTGTCTTTGAGATTCGTGAAGTCATTACCGATCTTGATGATGCTATTACTTCTGTTGTTGAGACCCCTTGAGGGTCTTTTTTTATAAATATCCATAGAAGAATATAGAGTTTCTAAAATGGATCTTAATAATTACAGAGGTTTGATGGAAGCATTTGAGCAGGTTCATGCTCCACAGGGTATTGAAGAACTTTACAAGGGCAAGCACGGTCAGTCCGAGAAAGAGTATCAAGATTCCCGTTCTGATGCTGGTAAGATGATCTCTGGTGATTCCAAGAGATCTGGTGCTGCACACTCTTCCCGTGCTGTTAAGAACACTGGTCCTAATCCTGCTGGTGGTAAGGAAAGACCTAAAGCACAAGGTCGCATGGGTACAAAGGATAGAGAGTATCTGAAGTATCGTAAAGCAAACCTGAAGAAGGAAGAACTGGAACTCGATCAGATGGTTGAGTCTCTGATTGAGAGAGGACACACCGAGCAAGAAGCATATGCTCTTGTTTCTCAATTCACTCTTGATGAAATCTTTGGATTGGGTGGAAAATCGGCAAAAGATCGTTTGGCGAATAGTGATTACATGAAGAAAAAGAATAAGGAAGCTGATGAAAAGGCGATTCAAAATCTAAGAGATATGATGTCTAAAGACCCAGAAAGGCAAAAGCGTCCTTCAAGAATAAACAATGAAGGTTATCAGCGTAACCCAGAGAAGGGTGAAAAGGAAGATAAGAAGTATGCTCCTGTTCGTGGAGAAAAAACTCCTATGCCACCAAGAGGTGATAAGCGTAGAGAGGACTTTGAGAAGTGGTATGCTAAACAGATGGGTCGCTGATGAAAACTTATCAACAGTTCTCTGAAGATATTGAACAACGCAGACAGCAACTACGTCAAAGACAAAGAGATCGGATGCAGAAGTTCAAAGAGAAATCTAGATCTTCTGCTGATGCTCAAAGACAAAGATCCGCAGATGCTGAAGAGCGTAGAAGATTGAAGGATGAGATTAAAAGAGAGTTGAGAGACGAGAACTAAATAAACACGGAAGGTTGCTCTAACCTCTTGACTTTATAGTTGAGGGGTTTTATAATATCTGTATTGGGGAATTAGCTCAGTTGGTAGTAGCGTTTGCTTTGCAAGCAAAATGTCAGGAGTTCGAGTCTCCTATTCTCCATTTTTATTTTAGAAATTGTGAAATTAGAATTTTACAAAGAGTGGTTTGAAAACAGACATAATAAAGTTTTAGAAATTTTAGGTAAAGAATGGTTTGAAGGAAAAGAAATATTGGAACTTGGTGCATGTCATGGAGACTTTGGTATCGAATTTCAGAAACTTGGATCTAATGTTGTTTTCTCTGATGCTAGAGTAGAGCACCTGAACAGCATCACACCAAATTTGTATAAACCTGCTGAATTGGTATGTTTAAATCAAAATGAATACTATGATCTGAAAAGGAAGTTTGACATGGTTCTTCATTTTGGTGTCTTGTATCATATTGAAAACTGGAAACAAGATTTGGAATGTGCTTTAAAGCATACTAATATGATGTTATTGGAAACAGTTGTCAATCCAGAAAATGATATGGATGATTTTTGGACATCTGGAAGTGATTACATCTATGATGAGTTCAATTGTCTACATCCTAACTTCACTGAAAAATCTGTAGAAAAAGTTCTCACTGATCTGGGAGCAAGTTTTAAACGTTTTGACCATAAAAATTTGAACACCTATGGAAAACTACATGACAAAGTAATCCTCCAAAATGTTTATGATTGGACTGATAAGAATTACAAAAAATATTTTTCAGAGTCCACAGATGGAATAGAATTGAGGACTCACTACAGAAGATTTTGGTTGATCGTTAAGTCTTAACTCTAAATATACGAAATAATATTTTAATATGATACATATCGAAGATGATTTTTTGTCAGATTTTGAGTTTAATAGAATTCAAAATCAACTTGTATACACTCCAGACTTTATGTGGCAATTTTGTCCAGTGACAGAGAACATTGGACAAGATGATGATGAGCAAGATGCATTCCAATTTGTTCATGGGATGTATAGAAATTTTGCACCATGTAGTCAGCACTTTCAGCACCTTGAATCTATAATCAAAAAGATAAATCCAAGAGCTTTAATAAAGATAAAACTAAATCTTACCACTAGATCTGAAAGTATTATTCAAGGGCATTATCACAATGATTTACCATTTGATCATAGCGTAGCACTTTTTTATCTAAACACTAATAATGGATATACTCTTTTTGATGATGGAACAAAAGTGGAAAGTGTAGCAAATCGTATTGTATTTTTTGATGGATCTATGAAGCACCTTGGAACAAACTGCACCGACAAACAGCGTAGGTTGGTGTTGAACATTAATTACTTGTAATCTAAATACTTAACAAGTATATAAAAATTAGTGATATGGCTCAACGTGGATTCGAATACGAAAGAAACATTGTTAATTACTTAAAACCACTGGGTATAGTGCCTCAATCTTTTAATCCTGCAGGTGCTAGACATGATCAACCTGATGTTTTGGTTCAATATGATGGGGAAGAAGCTGGTGTTGAAATTAAAATAAGCGAAGCTTCTTTTGGATCCTTGGTTTTAAAATATTATCTAGAGGAAAGACATAATGGAAAAAACCCCTGGAAATGGGGTGAAACTGAAGGTAGTGAAGAAAAACAATTTATAGAATCTACTGGAAATTCTCTTAGAGTATTGGAAAACTTGCACAGGCAGTGGAAAAAAGTTCCATTTTTAATTGAAGATAGGCAAACTTTATTTACTGGTAAAACTGGAAAATTTCCTGGATTACGTCAAAGATTGGCAACAGATCAAAGAAATTTTCAGGACAAATATTTTAGTGTTCCAAACAATACTATTTCTAGATATTATAATTTAAAACATACTTATTATATTAATCTAGGAAATAAAGGATTTTTCTTATTGGGAAATTCTGATCCTTTGGGACTTAATAATGTATTGAGGAGTAAAAATATGCCATTAATCCCAAATTGGGACAACTCTCATAGTGGAACATTGAGATGTAGAGTTCAATCTAAGACTGTGGGTACATCTGAAGCTAGAGAATTAATGACTGGAAATAAACTTGGGGCTCAAGGATATCAATTTACTGCTGAATTTAAAGTAACTGGTGTTTCACAATCTCCATATAATATTGCACCTACACGAGGTAATACTGTAAATATTGACAGCTCTGCTTCTACAGCAGAAGTTTTATTTTCAATGTAAGTTGAATTAATAAATAAAGTATAAGATCAATCAATATGAAGAGTTTTTTCCAATTTCTAAATGAGGCAACTCAATCGCAAGCATCTATGCAAGCGAAGAAGTTAAACCTCAAGAGTGATGGTCACGGCGGTTGGTTAGACACCCGTGGAAATTTTGTTGCAACCACTGAAAAGGGAAAACTTGTATTTGTAGACAAGAAGAAAGCAAAGGGACAACCAGAACCAACTGGAAAACCTGCTGCTGCAAAACCACAAGCAGCAGAACCAGCAAAACCAAAAGCAGCACCAGAAGAGAAACCAAAAGCAAAACCAGCAGCACCTGAAGGTGGTGATGCTGATATGATGAGTGATACGTTGACTGTTGCGTTTGGTCGTTTTAATCCTCCAACAGTTGGTCACGAAAAACTTCTAAAAGCAGCACAGAAAGCATCGCTGGGTGGAGATTTCAAAATTTATCCATCAAGAACTCAAGATTCTAAAAAGAATCCACTTGATCCAGATATGAAGATTTCGTTTATGAAGAAGATGTTCCCTGATTATGAGGAGAACATTATTAATGATGATGAAATGAGATCCATCTTCAATGTCCTTGTCACTGCGGCAGAAGAAGGATATGCAAATGTGAATATTGTTGTCGGTTCTGATCGTCAAGCAGAGTTTGAAAATCTTGCACAGAAGTATAATGGAGATCTTTATGATTTTAATTTAATCCGTGTCATTTCTGCTGGTGTTCGTGATGCTGATGCAGAAGGTGTAGAAGGAATGTCTGCATCCAAAATGCGTAAGGCAGTCGTAGATGGTGATTTTGAATCATTCCGTAGAGGAACACCAAAGACATTAGATGATGGTGATACTCAAGCACTGTTTGATGCAGTTCGTCAAGGGATGAAGATTAAGGCAAAGAAAAAAGAGGTTACTGAACTTTGGCAGATTGCACCAAAGTGTGATCCAAAAGGTTTGCGTGAACAATATGTAAACAATAAGATTTTTAATCTTGGGGATATTGTTGAAAATTTGAACACAGGACTGATTGGTAAGATTATTCGTAGAGGAACTAATCATCTTATTTGTGTTACTCAAGAAGAGTATATGTTCAAGTCTTGGATTAGAGACGTGATGGAATATACTGAGAAGAAAATGGAACGTCGTATGAGAGTTCCTGGTAAACCAAACACTCTTGAAGGAACTGGTGGATATCTTAAAAATGCTATGGCAGCGACTGGAACAACCAGTATCAAAAATTTCATAAATAAGTATAAGGTTAAAAAGTAAGTCGTATCAACATGTCTGGAATTGCCGAAAATCCTTTGAATGCAATCTCAAAGGTATACTTAGAGCAGGTTGCTGAAGCAAAGGTTGAACCTCCTAAAGAAAGACTGAAAACTGATCGTAACATGTTCAGTATTCCCAAAGATGAACAGCAAGCTGCAAAAGAGAGACTCCTTGCCAAGTCTGCGGCGAAGAGAAAGGCAGCAATGGAAGCACTTGATCCAGTTGGAAAAGAGGATGATGATCCAGATAATGATGGCGTTCCTATCAGTAAAGATAAGAATGATCAGTACATAATGAAGCGTCGTAAAGCAATCTCTGCTGCGATGAAGAAGAGAATGAAAGAGGAAAGAGAACTTGCAGAAGTTACTAAAATGGGAGTTCATGCTCCTCATGAAGTTCCTTCAGGTGATATTAAAAAATTAGTATCAAAGGCAGTCAAGAGAATTGATGCTGATAATGATGGCGATGTAGATAAGGATGATCCAAAAGAGAAAGGAATGGGTGAGTTCGTCCCTTCTCCTGATGGTAAGAAGAGAATTAGAACAAAGATGGCAGAGTCATCTGATTATGATCCAATGGATGATGATGAATTTGATCATGATGAAGCAGAAGAAAATAGGGGAGTATCTGGAAAGAATAACCCTAAAGGTGGTAAGTCTTTAGGTAAGAAAAAGAAATCAGTAAAAGAAGGTTTCTCAAACTGGAGAGAAGATCTTACTGAAGTAATGACTGATGATATTGATTCTAAACCAATCAAAGAGAAAAAAGTAAACAACAAAATCAAAATCAATCCAAAACTTGGTGAAGCAATTGAGAGATTGGGTGGAACTCTGATTGAAATGGTTGAGATTGGTGAGGGATTTGTTGATCCAGAAGAGGGTGAAGCTCCAAGTGGAAGAAGACCACTGGATAATGTCATTGACCACCCTAATAAAAATGTCAGAAAGAAAGCCATCAAAGGAATGAAGAAACAGATGGCAAAAGAATATGGTGGTAAGTGGTCATCAAAATCTGATGATCCAAATGAAAGTTATGAATTAGAAGGTGAGTTAGTTGATGAGAACGTAGCAACTGGCAAGGCAAGAAGAGCTAAGTTTGGTGGTATTTCTCAAAAGGTTGGTAAGTCTGAAGTTGTTACTAACAAAGAAAAGTCCGCTGCACTAGAGAAGCACTTTGCTGCTAAACAAGCAAAGGAAAAGTCTGCTGGTGAAGCAGCACACAAAGCAGCATCTGCAAAAGGATTAAGTCCTGCTGAAGCAGAAATGCGTAGAAAGGCTGCAGAAAGAAAAGCAGCAAGAATGCGTAAGGAAGAAGTAGAGCAGATTGAAGAAAAGTCTATCCAAATGCAACGCAGGGTAGACAGATACATGGGTAGGTCTGAGGCAAAAGCTAAAGATAGACTTAAGAGACAGAACGATAGAAGAGAAAAGAAATCTGCCCTTGCTGCTATGGAAAAGCAGTATAGAGGAATGAAGTCTGGCATCTATAGTTCTTATGAACCCGAAGGTGAATTGGTTGATGAAAAACTCAATCTGAAAAAAGCAGATATGGGTGATGTCATCAAGGACTTTTATAAGTCTGATGCTCCACAGTTCAAGGGCAGATCAAAAGAGAAGCGTCGTGAGATGGCAATCGCTGCTAAACTCACTGCAGAACGCGGTGGTAGAAGACTTGGTGAAGGAGCAACAGAAGCACCTATGACTCCTCAAGAACTTGCTCTTCAAAAGAGAAAGACAATGCTTGATCAAATGATTGCAAAGAAGAGACAACAAGCACTTCAAAAACAGAAGGAAGTTTGATATATAGATTGTATACGCGAGGTTTATCATGTTAGGATTTTTACTTCCATTAGCATCAAAAATTATCACAGACGCAGTTGCCAAGATTCCCGAGAATGAAGAACTTGGTGAGAAACTGATTGACATCTGTTTGGTTATTCTTGGAAAGGCAGTTAAACTGACCAAGACTGATATGGATGACAAACTTCTGGAGACTGTTGCAGCAGCAATTAGAAACCGCGAAGAGGGTTGATATCAATAAATTTTGATCTCTGGGGACCGATGTGGGGTCTCCTTTTTTTATAAATATTTCTACGATTTAAATTAGTAAGGGTAAAAAGAATGGCACTCTGGGGCATTTCAACGACTACTGAAACTGAAGCAAATAATTATGCGCTCCCAAAGCATCTAAATGATCTTGATCGCAATAATACTCCTTGGAACTGTTATGCAACAGAGCAGGGTTGGGCTTATAGAAGATATGGCACTTCGGAGCAGTCTGGTCTTTCGACGACGTATTATGATGAAATTATTGTCCCAGTAGCTGGGTTAAACACAACTCCACTTGGACTTAATAATACTGGTTTAGGTGCAGCAACTCCTGTTGCTTACTTCTTTGAAGATCCAAATCAGAATTCAAGACTTTCAATTGGTGCTGGATCTACTGATCACCTTAGCACTGATGGCAGCACTGGTTATGTTCACGTTGTCTGGAACGAATGTGTATTCTGTTCAGCAGGTGCAACAATTCTTATTGAAGGTGTGAACGCTGCTGGCGTAGCAACAACTTCTATCGTCGCTACTGCAGCATCTGTTGCTCCTGGTGCATCTGTTCCTGGATTTGCAAACACCGAAGGTGTAACACTCTTCACCAATTTCGATGGTCAAATCACCAACAGAGTTGCATTTGCGTTTACATCTTTACAGGCTGGTATTGGTACAATCCTGACTATTTCTCGCCGTGATGGTGTTGTTGGAACCGTTACTGACTTCTATGATGGCGGTGCAGCTACAAAGACATTGACTGCTGATCTGTTGAGATATGTTGGTGGTGGTGGAACTACTGGTGCAGGATCCGTTGGTGTTGGAACAACTACTCTGACACTTAAGGCTTGATGATGTAGTATGATTTTTAATGAATTGAATGAGGACAATTTCCTCCTATTCGCAATTAAACATTATCAAAATCCTCAAGCGGTTACAAGAGAAGATTTTGACAAGGATCTAAATCATTTTAAGTATATTAAACGATTGCTTAAAAAGTATAAGAACACTGGTCAACTAAAATCACATCTTCTCTTGAACCACTTTATCATTTTATATAATGTATTCGGAGAAGCAGCAACTCCGATGCTTTTTTTTAAGATTGAAAGTGAACTTTGGTCTTCAATGAAAACCTTCGTTGTCTTTTTGGGGAAACTACCAGAGTTTCCAAAATGTTATATACATGATATTCAAGTTGACATTTACTGTTTATCAGAACTTTATAAGATCTATAATGGAAAAGAAGAATCTTGATAAGATCATAAACATCGTTAGGGAACATCTAAACGAAAGTATCCCAACGATGGCAATGGGTCATGGCAAGATTGCTGGAAGTGTGGAAGCAGGTGATGATCCTCCTGTAAGAAAGAGAAAAAGAAACCGATATATCTACCAGAAAGGTTTAAGAAAAATTTGGAAACCTCAAGATGGCGGAACAAATTAAAGTAGCGGTATTAGAAGAAAAATTACAAAACTTTGAATCTGTTGTCTCCAAGTTAGATGCTGCAATTGAAAAGATTGCGGAGGTAAATAATAATGTGTCGCGGATGCTTGCCGTCCATGAAGAAAGAATCAGCAAACAAGAAGAAATCGACTCGGTACTGTTTGATAAAATCGACAAATTACGTGATAAAATGGACAGCGATCATGACGGTGTTGTTGCAAGATTATCAATACTGGAACGAAAACTTTGGATTGGTCTCGGAATATTGGGAGCAGTTGTAGCAATATCAAATCCCCAAGCAATAAAAACTCTTAAACCGTTGTTATCTTCCGCTGACAGTGCTATAATGGCACCAGCGATTGCCTTTGTGAATGGATCACGTTGATTCAAAATTTATTGGACTTGTATCTCCACGTTTAGAAAAATTCAAAAGAGTAAAGGCAGATCTTTACAACTTTCGCTGTCCAATTTGTGGAGACTCTAAAAAGAATAGAAATAAGACTAGAGGTTATTTGTATGCGGTAAAGGCAAATACTAACTTCAAGTGTCACAATTGTGGCACTTCAATGTCTTTTAATAATTTTTTGAAGAAGATTGATCCAACAGTTCATAAGCAATATGCTTTGGAAAAATTTAAAGATGGGCACACAGGAAGAAACTTTGTAGTAGAAGAACCAATCTTTAAATTTGAACAACCAAAGTTTAATCAAAAAATCGATTTACCGAAAGCATCTACTAATTCTATTTCCAATGACTATTTGGTAAGTAGAGGAATTGATGCAGACAAATTTTACTTTGCTAAAGATTTTAAAACCTGGATTAATACAATCAAAGAAACTTTTGATGACACAAAATACGATGAATCCAGAATCATCATCCCTTTGTTTTATAATCAAGACTTGGTTGGAGTTCAGGGCAGAAGTTTAAACTTTAGAGATAAGAACTCTGTTAAATATATCACTGTGATGTTTAGTGAGGATGCGCCAAAAATCTATGGACTTGATAAAATCAGAACAGATGCTACAGTCTATGTTACAGAAGGACCATTCGACAGCACATTCATTCCAAACGCGATTGCTATGTGTGGAGCTGATGCTGATATTAGTAAGTGGGGGATTAGCGATCCTGTGTGGATCTATGATAACGAACCACGAAATAGAGAAATTCTATCAAGGATCTCCAGAGTCATTGAGAGTGGACAAAAAGTTGTCATTTGGCCATCAACGATAAAAGAAAAGGACATTAATGATATGGTTCTGTCTGGACTTGATGTTCAATCTGTGATAGAATCAAATACATATTCTGGACTAGAAGCAAAACTTAAATTTACTACTTGGAAGAAAATATGAGTAACGGCACCAAAGTTAAAAAGCGTGATGGACGAATTGAACCTCTTGACCTAGACAAGATGCATTTGATGGTTGAAGAGGCAACCAAGGGTCTTGCAGGGGTCTCTGCGAGTCAAGTTGAGATGAAGTCGGGCATTCAGTTTTATGACGGAATTACCACAGGAGAGATTCAAGAAATTCTGATTCGTTCTGCATCTGACTTGATTGATCTTGATCATCCAAACTATCAATATGTTGCTGCTCGCCTTCTTCTGTTCTCTGTTCGCAAGTCTCTCTATGGAAAGATGAGAGAACTGCCAACTCTTGAACAGCACATTTATGTGTGTGTCAATCAAGAGGTGTATGATAATGAAATTTTCACAAAGTATTCTCAAGAAGAAATTGAGCGTGCTAATTCGTATATTGATCATGATCGTGACTTCTTGTTCACTTATGCGGGTTTACGTCAGGTCGTTGACAAGTACCTGGTGCAGGATAGAAGCACAAGCAAAGTATATGAAACACCCCAGTTCATGTACATGATGATTGCTCTGACTATTTTTGCAGAGTATCCAAAAGAAACCAGAATGTCATACGTCAGGAGATACTATGACGCAATCTCAAAGCACAAGATCAACATTCCCACACCTATCATGGCGGGCGTGCGAACTCCACTTCGACAATTTGCTAGCTGTGTTCTTGTTGATGTTGATGACACCCTCGATTCTATCTTTAGCTCTGATATGGCAATTGGCAGGTATGTTGCACAAAGGGCGGGAATCGGCATCAACGCAGGCAGAATCCGTGGCATCAACAGTAAGATCCGAGGTGGAGAAGTTCAGCACACGGGTGTTATACCGTTCCTCAAAAAGTTTGAGTCAACTGTCCGATGCTGTACACAGAATGGCATCAGAGGTGGATCAGCGACAGTCCACTTCCCAATCTGGCACCAAGAAATCGAAGACATCCTGGTCCTGAAGAATAATAAAGGAACTGAAGACAATCGTGTTCGTAAGTTAGACTATAGCATTCAATTCAGCAAACTGTTCTATGAACGTTTCATTCAAGACGCAGAGATCTCACTCTTCTCTCCCCATGATGTTCCTGGTCTGTATGATGCTTTTGGCACTGATAGATTTGACGAGTTATATGTGGGTTATGAACGAGATTCATTTGTTCCAAGAAAGACTGTCAGAGCTCAAGAACTCATTCTCAATCTTCTAAAAGAACGTGCAGAGACAGGTCGTGTTTATATTATGAACATTGACCACTGCAACAGTCACTCCTCATTCAAAGACAAAGTTGAGATGTCTAACCTTTGTCAAGAGATCACTCTACCAACCTATCCTCTGCAACATATTGATGATGAACATGGAGAAATTGCTCTGTGTATTCTCTCTGCAATCAACGTTGGTAAAGTAAAGTCTGATGATGAACTTGAAGATCTTTGTGATCTTTCTGTTCGTGGTCTTGAGGAGTTGATTGATTATCAAAAGTATCCAATCATTGCAGCAGAAGTTGCTACTAAAGCACGTCGTTCTCTTGGTATTGGATTTATTGGTCTTGCACATTACCTTGCTAAACTTGGTTTCAACTATGATTCTCAAGAAGCATGGGATGCAGTTCATGGACTTTCGGAGTCCTTCCAGTATTATCTGATTAAAGCATCTAACCAACTTGCTAAAGAAAAAGGTCATTGTGAATACTTCGGTCGCACCAAGTATGCTGATGGAATTCTTCCAATTGATACATACAAGCAAGACGTAGACGAAATTTCATCCACTCCTTTGCAACATGATTGGGAATCTCTTCGCGCATCTGTCCTGGAACACGGGCTACGACACAGCACACTGTCCGCACAAATGCCTTCGGAGAGCAGTTCCGTTGTGTCAAATGCAACCAATGGAATCGAACCACCCCGTGATTTCTTGTCCATTAAGAAATCCAAGAAGGGACCTCTCAAGCAGATTGTTCCTCAATACCACTCTCTTAAGAACAATTATACGCTTCTTTGGGAAATGGAGTCTAATCGTGGTTATATTAATGTTGTTGCTGTGATGCAAAAGTTCTTTGACCAAGCAATTAGTGGCAACTGGTCTTATAATCCAGAGAACTATCCAGATAACGAAGTCCCAACTTCAGTCATGGCAAATGACTTTTTAACTACATATAAGTACGGTTGGAAGACCTCTTATTATCAAAATACCCATGACATGAAGAACGACGAAGTTCAGGAGGAAAAGAAAGAAAATCTTGATGATCTGTTAAAAGAATTAAGTTCAGTAGAGGAGGGACAGTGTGAATCCTGTGCAATTTAAAGTTTCGTCTGTAGATGACAGTAGTTTAGTAAAAGGAATGACTGTTTTTAATACACAACAAGTAAACACCAAAAAACAACCAATGTTCTTTGGTGCTCCTCTTGGGATTCAAAGATACGATTCTTACAAGTATCCAATTTTTGATAAACTTACAACTCAACAACTGGGGTATTTTTGGAGACCAGAAGAGGTCTCTCTCCAGAAGGACCGTGGAGACTATCATACACTTCGTCCCGAACAGAAACATATCTACACTTCTAACCTGAAGTACCAGATTATGTTGGACTCTGTGCAGGGTCGTGGACCTGGTATGGCATTCATTCCCTATTGCTCTCTTCCCGAACTGGAAGCATGTATGGAAGTGTGGGGATTCATGGAGATGATCCACTCCCGTTCGTACACCTACATTATCAAAAACGTTTATTCAGACCCCAGTGAGGTGTTTGATAAGATTGTCACCGATGAGCGCATTCTAGAGCGTTCTAAAACGGTTACAGAGGCATATGATGACTTCATCCAATCCGCTCAAACTTACGGTTCTGGCAATCAATGGCAGCATCAATTAGAGGGAGTTTATTCTGCAAAAGAAACTCTGAACGACGTTAAGAGAAAACTCTATCGTGCTGTTGCGAATGTCAACATTCTGGAAGGTATTCGCTTCTATGTTTCTTTCGCATGTTCTTTCGCATTTGGTGAACTGAAACTGATGGAAGGATCCGCTAAGATCATCTCTCTTATCGCAAGAGACGAAAACCAGCACCTTGCTATCACCCAAAACATTCTGAACAAGTGGCGTGATGGTGATGATCCTGAAATGAAGCAAATCATGAAGGAAGAGGAAGAGTGGACCTATAAGATGTTCGACCTTGCTGTAAACGAAGAGAAACGCTGGGCAGATCATCTATTCAAGGATGGATCTATGATTGGTCTTAATGATAAACTTCTCCAGCAGTATGTTGAGTGGATTGCCAATCGTCGTCTTAAGGCAATCGGTTTGACTCCTCAGTATGATATTGCTGCTAAGAACAATCCATTACCTTGGACACAGCATTGGATCTCCTCCAAAGGTCTTCAGGTTGCGCCACAAGAGACTGAGGTTGAATCTTATGTTGTGGGTGGAATTAAGCAGGATGTGAAAAAGGATACATTTAGTGGTTTTAAACTGTAATAATAAATGTAAACTCATATAGATAGGGGAGGTAATACCTCCCTTTTTTATTGTGTCAAAAAATCAACTAAAGAAAGACGAATTTAAGATTCGTGTGTTAAAATTAAAAAATGAATTACAAGAAGAAGGATACTCTGAAGGAGTATCTCACCTTGCAAATAAATATCTAAACAAGGTTATTGATATGATTGATGAGTATCGTTATTGAAAATGAATCCTGATAATTTTTTGTTACACTTACCATTTTTTACTAAAAATGAGTGTGAGGAAATTGTAAACTACATTGAAAGAAAAGAAAAATTTTTTAAAGAAGATGAGCAATCTCAAAAACTTCTTGAGGGAGCTGTAACTTACGGTAATACTTCCAACTCAACAAGATTGCATTCAAAGTATAATTTCTTTTTAGAAAATAAAAAATACATTCCAAGACTTAAAAAGATATTAGAAAAAAATTTCCCAAATTTGAATTACCCTCTTGCAGTGCAATCTTGGTGCAACCTTTATGCAAAAGGGCAGGGAATCAATTGGCATACACATAGATTGTTTGGAAATTTTGACTTTCCAAATTCTTTCACATCCAATGTATTTGTTGGTGGGAGAGAAGATATTGGAATTACATATGCATTACATCATGAGGGAGATATTCCAAGGTACAAGTATGTTAATGTTAAAAACAAACTTGGTCACATACAATTTGTAAAGTCTAATATTCATCACATGGTTAGATCAAATCCATATGATGAAACTAGGTATACTATAGGAATTACAGTAACGGAGTTTCATCCAGTTTGGGCTAGATCAATATTGAATATGAACGATTCTTTCTCAATACACGGAAACAATATTTTGATAATACCTGAAAAAGAAGGAGAAGATAAAACCAATTTGAATTACAAATAAATATCTGAACAATGTTCTTGATATGATTGATGAGTATAGGTATTGATTATGAAAATCCCTGGGTATATAATAACGAACCTTTTACTAGTGACAATATTGGGGACAACTTCGGTTTTGTTTATCTCATTACCAATAAGTCCAACTCACGACGTTACATTGGTAGAAAGTATTTTTGGTCGTTCAGAACGCCAAAAGGAAAGAAACGAAAAGTAAAATCAGAATCAGATTGGAAGAATTATTATGGATCTTGTCCAGAACTTAAAGAAGACATTGAAAAATTTGGAAGACAAAATTTTAGTCGAACTATCCTGTCATTACATAAAACAAAGGGCAAAACTAACTTTGAAGAAACAAGACAATTATTTGTCAATGGAGTCTTGACAGAATCTTTTGACAACGGAGAACCTGCATTCTATAACTCCAACATTTTGAATCGATATTTTAAAAAAGATTATTTCTGATGAAAGCATTAAATCATACTTACAATATAAGTTGCAAACCAAAATGTGAAAGTTGCAAAAAGGTTACTGATGATATCGTATTAATTGATAATTTTTTTGAAAACTTTGAAGAAGCAAGAAAATTTTTAAAAGGTAGGGATAGGTGGAAAACAATTCCATACCAAGGATATGCTAGTTCTGGATATAGAAGTTTCTTTCCAGAATGGATTGGTAAATCTTTACTGGAAAAGTATGTTAAGGACAATAGAATAAAAACAGTTGATAATTTTCATGCTTTCACAGATTTTTATTATGATGAGAAACAATCTGTGTGGGGAATAGTAAATTCAAATTATTATCCTCATATTGATGATGTCAAAAAGGATAATACTTTACAGCATATTTGTTTAGTTAATTTAAATGATGTTCCCGTAATAACGAATTTTTATTCTTTCAAGGATTACAAACGTTGTAGTGCTGTGATGGAAAAGGAATGGAACTATTACA
>Ga0222715_10001675_pt1 | contig 21070 bp, 18 predicted proteins | sample C33_9DmetaG_FD_165056 | JGI IMG/M metagenome (GOLD analysis project Ga0222715, IMG submission 165056) | Estuarine water microbial communities from San Francisco Bay, California, United States - C33_9D | ecosystem: Environmental > Aquatic > Marine > Unclassified | place: USA: California... | reverse complement strand
ATTAATAAAATGCGTAAAATAATATTAAAAAGAGAGTGGTGGGCCGCGGATATCATTGTTGGAAATGAATAGGGTACAAATAGATGTAACAGTGGGCTTAATACTGTGTAAAATACGAGGTAAGATATGGGTCAAACCCGCTAAGTCTGTTAATAAATCCGTATCTGTATCTTCGAGCGAAAGCTCATCCGCCACCACAGTCGACACACTAACATCTACGATTAATTGCTTAATCGTAGGTTGTTTATGCTCAACATGACTAACACTTATACTTACACCTGATATCAGCAGGGTAATAGTCAGTAAGATGAATAGATAAATACGGTTCATTGAAATTCCTTGTGCACTATCAATATATATAGGATTAAAAAAATTAATCAATGCATATTTTGTGTAAAAGTGTTTTTTAAAGAAAAAACCGAGCGTTTGAATAAATGGAGCTAAACGTTCGAATATTCAACGAACCATTAAGATGTTATCGACGAGCGATGCGCATAGCGCTATACTTTTCGACGAAACTACAAAGCATTGAATTATAAAAATAAGACAGGACACCCTATGAAATTTACCGGCACGAGTGATTACATCGCTAGCGAAGAATTGCAATTAGCAGTCAATGCAGCTATTACCCTACAGAAACCGTTATTGATTAAAGGCGAGCCAGGTACTGGCAAAACTATGCTAGCAGAACAACTGGCTGAGAGTTTAGGCACTGATTTGATTCAATGGCATATCAAATCCACTACAAAGGCTCAGCAAGGTCTGTATGAATACGATGCGGTCTCACGTTTACGCGACTCACAATTAGGTGATGATAAAGTCCATGATGTGAGTAACTACATCATCAAAGGCAAGTTATGGGAAGCGTTCACCGCTGATAAACCTGTCGTGTTGCTCATTGATGAAATTGATAAAGCGGATATTGAATTCCCCAATGACTTGTTACTTGAGTTAGACAAGATGACGTTTTACGTGTATGAGACGCAGCAGTGGGTCAAAGCCGAGCAGCGTCCGATTGTGATAATTACCAGTAATAATGAAAAAGAACTGCCTGATGCATTTTTACGTCGTTGTTTTTTCCATTATATTCAATTTCCAACCGCGCAGCAGATGCAGGCGATTGTTGATGTGCATCATCCTGATTTGAAAAAGCAATTATTGGACGCCGCACTAAAACGATTCTTTGCGATCAGAGACTTACCGGGATTAAAGAAAAAACCTTCCACGTCTGAACTGATTGATTGGCTGAAGTTGTTGATGGCAGAGGATATTGATCCCGCGACCTTACATAGTGACGATCACAAAGCTGATTTACCTCCGTTATATGGTGCGTTGGTAAAAAATGAACAAGACATTCATTTGTTTGAAAAGCTCATGTTTATGGCACGTCGCCAAGACCGTTAATGAAGTGGGGCGGGTATGCTGATTGAGTTTTTTCTCACACTAAAAAAGTACCAAGTAAAAACAACCTTACGCGAGTTGTTAGATTTACTTAGCGCGCTAAAGCAAGAGGTGGTGTTTAGCGATCTGAATGCGTTTTATTTTTTGGCTCGCACGATACTGGTCAAAGATGAATTGCAATATGATAAATTTGATCGCGCCTTTGCCGAGTATTTTAAGGGTGTGCAAGCGATTGATATTTTTGATCAGTCCATCCCTAATGAATGGCTCCGTAAAGAAATTGAAAAGCGCTTAAGTCCTGAAGAAAAAGCCCAGCTCAAAGCCATGGGCGGTTTAGATAAGCTCATAGAAACTTTGCAAGAACGCCTTAAAGAACAAGAAAAACGGCATCAAGGTGGTAATAAATGGATTGGCACCGGCGGGACATCACCGTTTGGCGCGTATGGTGATAATCCTGAAGGCGTGCGTATTGGACAAGACGGCAATCGTAATTTCTCTGCGGTCAAAGTCTGGGACAAACGCGAGTACAAAAATCTATCAGATGATGAAGCATTATCATCACGTAATATTCAAATGGCGTTACGTAAACTACGTCGCTTTGCCCGAACCGGTGCAGCAGAAGAACTCGATATTCTCGACACTATAGGTGCGACAGCTAAAAATGCAGGTTTATTAGATATCAAGATGTCTCGTGAACGTCACAATGCAGTCAAAGTATTAGTGTTTTTTGATGTAGGCGGCTCCATGGATGCACATGTGCGTCAAATCCAAGAGTTGTTTAATGCCGTACATGCTGAGTTTAAGCATCTGGAGTATTATTATTTTCATAACTGTGTGTATGAAGGGGTATGGAAGGATAATGTGCGGAGGGCTAACACGTTAAGCATTGATGAGATAACACGTACTTTTGGTCGTGACTATAAATGTATTTTTGTTGGGGATGCGACCATGGGCCCCTATGAAATTACCTACCCTGGTGGGAGTGTCGAACATTGGAATGAACATTCGGGTGAGCATTATCTCAATCAGCTGTTGTCGCATTTTGCTAGTAGTGTGTGGCTCAACCCTCAACCAGAGCAAGTCTGGCGTTATCACCACTCCATTCAAATCATCCAGCAGTTAATGAGTGACCGCATGTATGGCTTAACTGTTGCGGGTTTGGGCGATGCAATGGCACGGTTAACTAAACGTTAATCGTTTAAAAGGTTTACGCTCTCTGTTTGAATTTTATCTATTTACAATACTCTTAAAACCCAACACTTAGTTTGTACTAACAGGCATTTTTTTCTCGTATGATTTTCGAGACCTATTAACAGGTCATGAAAATCATACGGTAAAATTTCGGTATGCTTGTGCAGCCTGCAAAATTAGTGGAGTGTTATAACAAAGGAGACCGCAGATAGAATATGTAATGGGAAAGGAAGTGCAGCTTAAAGTGCTAACTCAACATCACTCAAAGGGACAGTACAACAAGGAAGGATTTCATCATCATCTATAAAGGCGAGGGGATCGACCGTATAATCAACTTCGCCCGAAATTAATTTACAGCGACACGCACCACAATACCCTTCACGGCAATGGTATTCGATGGCAATACCTTGCGCCTCGAGATCCGCTAATAACGTATTATCAGGAGTGCTTAAAAAAGAAGGCCCATTAGCAATGCTAATAGACCTTGTTTGCTTGGTTTGACTCACGTAATTATCTTAATTAAACGTAGGATAATTAAAGTTCAAAGGCATCAAATTCGTCTTCTGATACTTCTGAATCAATCTGACCGACTAAGTAAGAGCTGATTTCTGATTCTTGTGGTGCGACTTGAACATTGTCAGAGCTTAGATAATTGTTCATCCAAGGGAGAGGATTACTTGCAATATCAAACGGTTGACCAAGTCCAATAGCAGACATACGCTGGTTAGCGATATACTCTACGTATTGACACAAAATTTCTTCGTTTAAGCCAATCATTGAACCGTTATTAAACAAAAACGCAGCCCATTCTTTCTCTTGCTGTACCGCATTTAAGAAGATCTCACGTGCTTCTTCTTCGCACTCTTTGGCAATCTCAGCCATTTCTGGATCATCTTTACCTTTGGCCCACAAATTCAAGATATGCTGGGTCGAGGACAAATGTAGATTTTCATCACGAGCAATCAGACGGATAATTTTAGAATTACCTTCCATTAGCTCACGTTCTGCAAACGCAAACGTACATGCAAATGATACATAAAAACGAATAGCTTCAAGTGCGTTTACTGAGTTCATGCACAAAAACAGCTTTTTCTTTAATTCACGCATGTTTACAACATGAGTTTCACCATTAACAACGTGAGTACCTTCACCTTGTGTTTGCCATAACTGTGTTGCAAAAATCAAATCATCGTAATACTTAGATATATCAGCAGCACGGCGTTTGATCTCTTCGTTTTCAACGATATCATCAAAAATGGCACTCGGGTCAGTAAACAGGTTACGCAAAATATGCGTGTATGAGCGTGAATGAATCGTTTCATAGAAAGACCATGTCTCAATCCACGTTTCTAGCTCTGGTAATGACACGATAGGCAATAACGCGATATTTGGACTACGGCCTTGTATCGAATCAAGTAACGTTTGGTACTTTAAGTTTGAGATGAAAATATGCTTTTCAGCATCACTCAAGCCTTGAAAGTCAGAGCGGTCTTTACTTACGTCTACTTCTTCTGGTCGCCAAAAAAAGCTGATTTGTTTTTCAATCAATTTTTCAAAGATAGCGTGTTTTTGTTGGTCATAACGCGCTACGTTTACCGGGTTGCCAAAGAACATTGGTTCTGCCATGACATCCGTATTGTGTTGATTAAAGGTAGTATATTTCATGTGTTTTACACTTCTATTATTTGTTGTCGTTGAAGCATGCGTGCGTGTTAAATTTTACACGCGCCGCCAGCACAGTCATCATCTTCTGCCTCAATAACCACTTGGGCTTGAGTGTTTTGTTTTGCAATCGTTGCAGCATCTAAATCACTTGCTTCACCTGCACCGTCACGGGTGTTGTGGTAATACAAGGTTTTAATCCCCAATTTGTACGTAGTTAACAAGTCTTTGATCAATAATTTCATCGGAACTTTATTACCTTCGTATTTACTTGGGTTATAACTGGTGTTTGCAGAAATCGTTTGGTCGACAAATTTTTGCATGATTGCGCATAGTTGTAAGTAGCCATCATTCGAAGGTATATCCCATAACAATTCATATTTGTCTTTAAGGTTCTCGTAATCAGGGACCACTTGCTTTAACACGCCATCTTTACTTGATTTAATGCTGATATGACCACGTGGAGGTTCGATACCATTGGTAGCATTAGAAATCTGTGACGAGGTCTCTGAAGGCATTAACGCAGATAGAGTAGAGTTACGTAAACCATGTTTAACGATGCTTTCACGTAATTCATCCCAATCTAGGTGTAGTGGCTCATTACAAATCGCATCCACGTCTTTTTTGTAAGTATCGATTGGCATGATACCTTTAGAGTAAGTAGTCTCATTGAACTTAGGACATGCGCCTCTTTCTTTAGCTAGTTCGTTAGACGCTTTCATCAAGTAAAATTGAATCGCTTCAAAAGTATGGTGGATCAGGTTATTAGCGCTGTGATCTGAATATTTCACATCATTTTTAGCTAGGTAATACGCAAAGTTAATCACGCCTATACCTAACGTACGACGACCCATTGACGCATTGTATGCAGCAGGAACAGGGTAGTCTTGGTAGTCAAGTAGACTGTCTAATGCGCGCACGGCTAACTCAGCAAGCTCTTCTAACTCGTCTAGTGATTTAATCGCACCAAGGTTAAACGCAGATAACGTACAGAGTGCGATTTCGCCTTCAGGATCGTTAATGTGCTGTAGGGGCTTTGTCGGTAAGGCAATTTCTAAACATAAGTTAGACTGACGTACCGGAGCAACTTGTGGATCGAATGGGCTGTGAGTATTACAGTGATCAACATTCTGAAGATAAATACGACCAGTACTTGCACGCTCTTGCATAAACAAGCTAAATAATTCCATCGCTTTAATGGATTTTTTGCGAATGCTTGGATCATTTTCGTATTTAACGTACAGCTCTTCAAACTTGTCTTGGTCAGCAAAAAACGCATCATACAAACCAGGCACATCAGATGGACTGAATAGAGTAATGTTTTGATTTTTGATCAAACGGGTGTACATCAATTTGTTAAACTGCACACCGTAATCTAAATGTCGTACGCGGTTTTCTTCAACACCACGGTTGTTCTTTAATACCAACAAGGACTCTACTTCTAGATGCCATAACGGGTAGAACAATGTCGCTGCGCCGCCACGAACACCACCTTGTGAACAGCTTTTGACAGCCGTTTGAAAGTGCTTGTAAAAAGGAATACAGCCAGTATGGAATGCTTCACCACCACGGATCTCACTGCCCAACGCACGAATACGACCTGCATTCACACCAATCCCAGCGCGTTGTGATACGTATTTGACGATTGCTGATGAAGTTGCGTTAATCGAATCTAAACTATCGCCAGCTTCAATTAATACACACGAGCTAAATTGACGAGTAGGGGTACGCACACCAGCCATGATCGGCGTCGGCAAGGAAATTTTAAATAAAGAGGTAGCATCGTAAAAACGCTTAATGTAATCAAGGCGAGTTTCACGCGGGTAATTAGCAAATAAACAGGCAGCCACTAAGATATACAAAAACTGTGCGCTTTCGTATATGTCGCCACTAACACGGTTCTGTACTAAGTATTTACCTTCTAGTTGCTTGACGGCGGCATAAGAAAAGTTCATATCACGCCAATGGTCAAGATAGCTATCCATTTCAGCAAACTCATCAGCCGTATAATCTGCTAATAAATGCTCATCGTATTTACCGCGCTCAACCATTGATTTTACGTGATCAAATAGTGCAGGTGGCTCAAACTGTCCATATGCTTTTTTGCGTAAGTGAAAAATTGCTAAGCGAGCAGCAAGGTACTGATAGTCCGGAGAATCAGTAGAAATTAAATCTGCTGCAGACTTGATTAACGTTTCATGAATAATTTCAGTACTGATACCATCGAAAAATTGAATATGGGCTTTAATTTCGACCTGAGATACAGAGACGTTATTAAGATCTTTGGCTGCCCAAGTGATCACTTTGTGGATTTTGTCTAGATCGATAGGTTCTTGAGTACCATCGCGTTTTGAAACGAGTAGTTGTTTATTCATGATAAATGCCATTTTTAATAATTATATGCAAAGAGTTAAATTGGTCGGTCCTTGATAACTCACAACTTGCTGACAAGATGTAGACACAAGATAATGTGGTTTGAGGTGTATTGCAACCACTAGATGATGTGGTTTGGTGGTTAAAAAATGTTCAAGAGAAATGCTTGATTTTCGCAAAGCCAATAAATACGCCAGCTTTACTGGAATTGTTGTATATCGGCACAGCATAAAACTTATTCAGTATTTTTTATTATATTTTGTGATGTTGTTATTCAAACACGATATATAGAAGTAATTGAATATTGGCAACACTACATATGGTGTTGCCTGAGAAGTACTTAGCTTTTTGTCAATTAAAAATAGCTAAATAATGATAGTTATTTTTTGTCCTTTAAGCGACATTGTACAATGTAATTGACATCTATATTTTTGTTGGATAAATAGTAGTCATTAGTCAATGGATTGAAGTGTAAACCTGTGGTATTTAATATGTTTAAATCTGTTTTATCGATCATGCGCATCAATTCACTGGGTTTGATAAATTTACTAAAGTCATGGGTTCCCTTGGGTACAAGGTTCATCACATATTCTGCACCGACAATCGCCATTAAATATGCTTTAGGGTTACGGTTTAAGGTCGAAAAGAACACTGCAGCGTTGGGTTTAGCCAGTTTTGCTACTGCGCACACTATAGATGCAGGGTCTGGCACATGCTCTAGCATTTCTAGACAAGTCACAACATCAAATTGCTGAGGATGAGCAGCAGCAAAATCTTCGGCGCTAACTAGTTGATAATCAACTTTGATACCATTTTCTAAACCGTGTAAGCGAGCGACGGTGAGAGACTCTTCTGCGAGATCGATTCCAGTCACTGTTGCGCCATGCGCGGCTAAGGCCTCTGCCAATATACCTCCACCACAACCTACATCTAGTATAGATAAGCCAGCCAACGCATTTTTTGCAAATCCGTCAGTAGGTCTTGATAGGCCCAATATGCCAGCAATAATATAATCAACACGTAAGGGGTTAATTTGATGTAAAGGTTTGAATTCTCCATTTACATCCCACCAGCGGCTCGCGATGGCACTAAATTTATCTATTTCTAGCTGATCAACATTCATTGACAATACCTATTTAAACTGCGATTACTACAAAACTGAGTTTAACATTATATCTTGAAACTATCGATTTTAGCCAATTGCTTAAATTTTCAACGCATAACGCATCTAAACACACATTTATTACATATTATCTTATCTTAATGTTACAATCGCGAGAGTATTTTTTAATAAAGTTACCCATAATAAAAAAGAGATTTTCCGTTAGCACTATGTGATGAGAACAATCCTTAATAACCAATATAGGGGAATCGGCAGTTTATGACTGATCGCGCCAAAGAAATTTTACCGATTAATATCGAAGAAGAACTTAAAAATTCATACCTAGATTACGCCATGAGCGTTATCGTGGGTCGAGCATTACCGGATGTCCGTGATGGTTTAAAACCTGTTCACCGCCGTGTATTGTTTGCTATGAATGAATTGAAAAATGATTTTAACAAACCATACAAAAAATCTGCTCGTGTAGTAGGTGACGTAATCGGTAAATATCACCCACACGGTGATACTGCGGTATACGACACGATTGTACGTATGGCACAGCCATTTTCATTGCGTTATATGCTGGTTGATGGTCAAGGTAACTTTGGTTCTGTTGATGGTGACTCTGCTGCGGCAATGCGTTACACCGAAGTGCGTATGTCTAAGATCGCGCACGAACTACTCGCTGATTTAGATAAAGAAACCGTTAATTTTGTTCCTAACTACGACGGCACTGAACATATCCCAGAAGTCATGCCAACGCGTGTACCTAACTTATTAGTGAATGGCTCTTCAGGTATCGCGGTAGGTATGGCGACCAATATCCCGCCACACAACTTAACCGAAGTCATTAATGGTTGTATCGCACTCATAGAAAACCCAGAGTGTACGATTGAAGAATTAATCGAACATATTCCTGGTCCTGATTTCCCAACTGCAGCTATGATTAGTGGTCGTAAAGGTATCGAAGAAGCGTATCGAACTGGACGTGGCAAAATCTACATGCGTGCCCGTGCGATTATCGAAACCGAAGATAATGGTAAAGAAACTATTATTGTTAACGAGATCCCTTATCAGGTTAACAAAGCCAAATTAATTGAAAAAATCGCCGAACTGGTCAAAGAAAAGCGTATAGAAGGTATTTCAGCACTACGTGACGAGTCGGATAAAGACGGTATGCGAATTGTTGTTGAAGTAAAACGCAACGAATCTGCAGAAGTTTTACTTAACCATTTATATACCCAAACACAATTACAAACGGTGTTTGGTATCAATATGGTGGCGTTGGATAATAACCAACCTAAAGTATTTAACCTAAAAGACACGCTTGAATGCTTCATTTTGCATCGTCGTGAAGTCGTTACTCGTCGCACCGTTTATGAATTGAAAAAAGCCCGTGACAGAGCGCATCTGTTAGAAGGTTTAGCCATAGCATTAGCCAATATTGATCCTGTTATCGAGCTAATCAAAGCATCTAACAGTCCTGCTGAAGCTAAATTGAAGTTAATCGCCTCTGGTTGGGCATTAGGCGATGTATCGCAAATGCTTGAACGCGCAGGTGATGATGCAGCGCGTCCTGACTGGTTAGAGCCTGAGTACGGTATTCGTGATGGTCTATATTATTTAACCGAGCAACAAGCCCAAGCAATTCTTGATTTGCGTTTACACAAATTAACAGGTCTTGAGCATGATAAAATTCTTGCTGAATACAAAGACTTGCTTGATGTCATTGCTGAGTTATTAAGAATACTAGGTAGCTCAGAACGTTTGATGGAAGTGATCCGCGAAGAGCTTGAAGCCGTTCGTGATGAATTTGGTGATGAACGTCGCACTGAAATCACTGCAGCATCTCACGATATCGATATCGAAGACTTAATTGAACGTGAAGATGTCGTTGTTACATTATCGCGTGAAGGTTATGTGAAATATCAAAAGCTTTCTGACTATGAAGCCCAACGCCGAGGCGGTAAAGGTAAGTCAGCGACGAAGATGAAAAACGAAGACTTTATTGAAAAGCTATTAGTCGCAAATACTCATGATCATATCTTGTGTTTCTCTACGCGTGGTCGTTTGTATTGGTTGAAAGTGTACCAGTTGCCATTAGCGAGTCGTAATGCTCGTGGTCGTCCAATTCTCAATATCTTACCGCTTGAAGACGGTGAACGTATTACTGCGATATTACCTATTCAAGAATTTGTGGAAGGTAAATATGTCTTTATGGCTACCACTAACGGTACGGTTAAGAAAACTGAGTTAACTCAGTATTCACGTCCACGTGCCAACGGTATCATTGCTGTTAACTTAAATGACGGTAATGAACTTATCGGTGTTGATTTAACCGACGGTGATAGCGAAATCATGTTGTTCTCTGACGCCGGTAAAGTCGTGCGTTTCCATGAAGAGCAAGTACGCCCTATGGGTCGAACTGCAACAGGTGTGCGTGGTATTCGCTTAGAAGAAGAGCAACGTGTTGTATCGTTAATCGTTCCGCGTGGAGAGGGTGCAGTCTTAACTGCTACTGAAAACGGCTATGGTAAACGTACTGGTATTGCAGAATATCCTGCTAAATCACGTGCAACCAAAGGCGTAGTGTCAATCAAAGTATCAGAGCGAAATGGTAAAGTGGTTGGTGCAGTTCAGGTGAACGAAGAAGACGAAATCATGTTGATCAGTGACCAAGGTACATTAGTTCGCACACGCGCGGCTGAAGTATCAACAGTCGGTCGTAATACTCAAGGTGTTACGTTGATCCGTACCGCGGATGATGAACGTGTTGTAGGTTTGCAGCGTATTGATGAAATCGAAGAACAAACCGTTCTTGATGATGAAAACGCTGAAGCAGGTGAGGAAACGGTAACAGCAAATGCTGATGCGCCAACTACACCTGAAAGTGACGCTGGATCTAACGAAGATAGTGATGCCGACAAATAGTCAGGTAGCCATAATTTAAGTTAGGTTTTGAAGCGATGTAAGGTATTGGCCTGCATCGCTTTTTTATTTTTAATTTATCTATTCTAATGTAGGAAAAATCGTGCAACATTTTAACTTTAGTGCCGGCCCGGCGATGTTACCCGCTGATGTGATGCAACAAGCACAAGCAGAATTTCTTAATTGGCAAAATCTAGGTTCTTCAGTGATGGAAATTAGTCACCGTAGTAAACCGTTTATCGAAGTGGCAGCGCAAGCTGAACAAGATCTACGTGATTTGTTAGCCATACCTAATAATTACAAAGTATTGTTTTTGCAAGGTGGTGGTCGAGGTCAATTCGCCAGCGTCCCATTAAACATTGCTCAGCCTACGGATTTGTCATTACATTTACAGTCTGGCTCTTGGTCTAAAGGAGCCGTTGACGAAGCAGCCAAGTACACTCGTACTCATGTGGTCACACAAGATGCCGTCAATGCTGCAGGGGAGCGTTATGTTCCAGAACAATCTCAGTGGACATTAACTGATGAACAACGCCAACAAGCTGCTTATTTACATTACTGTCCAAATGAAACCGTTGATGGCATAGCGATATTTGAACCGCCTAAACTAGATAATATTCCTGTGGTGGCAGATATGTCCTCAACCATATTATCAGGTCCATTAAACGTAAGTGATTACGGTGTAATTTATGCTAGTGCACAAAAGAACATTGGTCCATCAGGCCTAGCAGTAGTAATTGTACGTGAAGATCTGTTAAATCAAGCACAGTCAGTTACCCCTAGCTTTCTAAATTATACGCTCGCAGCCAATAACGACAGCATGTATAACACGCCGCCAACATATTCATGGTACCTATCGGGTTTGGTATTCAAATGGCTTAAAGCGCAAGGTGGTTTAGAGGCTATATCACAACGTAATGAAGCAAAAGCTGCATTGTTGTATCAAGCGATTGATGGTAATGATTTTTATCATAATAACGTTGCCATAGCACATCGTTCGATTATGAATGTGCCATTTACCTTAGCTGATCCAGCTTTAGATAAAGAGTTTTTAGCACTTGCAGGACAAAATGGCTTAGCTGCGTTAAAAGGTCACCGTTCAGTCGGTGGTATGCGTGCCAGTATTTATAATGCAATGCCGATTGACGGCGTTAAAGCACTCACCGAATTTATGCAAGAATTTGCACGCACCAAAGGATAAGCAAGATGGAACAACTTACACTTGACCCGATTGGCCAAGTTTCAGGTACAGTCAATGTACCAGGCTCTAAGTCACTTTCTAACCGTGCGCTATTACTAGCAGCACTTGCCAAAGGTACGACTCGCGTTACGAATCTACTTGATAGTGATGACATTCGCCACATGCTCAATGCACTAACGGCATTGGGTGTGAATTATGAATTATCCGAAAACAACACTGTATGTGTCGTTGAAGGGTTAGGGGACGTGTTTACCACACAACCAACTGAACCGTTGTTTTTAGGTAATGCCGGTACCGCGATGCGTCCATTATGTGGTGTGTTAGCAACATCTCCAATCAATACAATTTTGACTGGTGAGCCACGCATGAAAGAGCGTCCTATTGGTGATTTGGTTGCAGCTCTAGCTGACGTTAATGCCGATATTCGTTATTTGGATGAAGTCGGTTATCCAGCTTTAGATATTCGCGGACAGCGTTTAACCGGAGGCCATATCGAAGTTGACGGCAGTGTGTCATCGCAGTTTTTAACTGCAATTTTAATGGCTGCACCTTTGTTTACCAGTGACTCTGAGATACATATCAAAGGCGAATTGGTGTCCATTCCATACATCGATATCACGCTCGATATAATGAAGAAATTCGGCGTAAGCGTTACGCATAACCAATATCAGGTCTTTCATGTAAAAGGCAATCAATCTTATAAAGCCCCTGAAACCTACATGGTAGAAGGCGATGCGTCTTCTGCGTCTTACTTTTTAGCCGCTGGAGCGATTAAAGGTGGTACGGTAACAGTAACGGGTGTCGGTAGTGCATCTGTACAGGGTGATATACGCTTTGCTGAAGTATTAGAAGCGATGGGTGCAAAGGTGAGTTATGCACCTAACAGCATTACCGTCACAGGGGCACCATTGACAGCTGTTGATATGGATATGAATCATATTCCCGATGCTGCAATGACGATCGCGACGACTGCGTTGTTTGCTAAGGGCACAACAGCTATCCGCAATATCTATAATTGGCGGGTGAAAGAAACGGATCGTTTGTTTGCGATGGCAACAGAGTTACGTAAAGTAGGCGCTACTGTTGTCGAAGGCCATGACTTTATTGAAGTGACACCACCTGAGTCATTACAACATGCGCAGATTGATACCTATGACGATCACCGCGTAGCCATGTGTTTTTCATTAGTTGCACTGTCTGATACTCCAGTCACTATTAATGATCCAAAATGTACCGCTAAAACCTTCCCTGATTATTTTGTTCGTCTTGCGAGTATCTGTCAGTAATTAGCTAGACAATGTGTGCATTAACAAAACTGTAATATAATTATCACAAATATGAATACATTCTCCCTTTATGTTTAGCATACAAGGGAGTATAATACGCGCCTTAAATTTGAGCTAAGGATGTAATGGATTTGAATCATACTATACCAATTGTTACCGTGGATGGCCCAAGTGGGGCGGGTAAAGGTACACTTAGCGCACATATTGCTAATTATTTACAATGGCACTTCTTAGACAGTGGTGCCATTTATCGTGTTCTCGCTGTAGCTTGCCAACATCACGGCATAGAAATACAAGATGAAGAATCAGTCGTACCATTAGCATCAAGTTTAGATGTGAATTTTATTACTACAGAAAATCACACACGTATTATACTTGAAGGTGAAGATGTAACGGATGTTATTCGAACTGAAGTAGTCGGCGCGCTAGCATCGCAAGTCGCCTCTTTAACTCGAGTTAGAGAAGCATTGTTGCGTCGTCAACGCGCATTTGCACAATTACCAGGCTTAGTTGCTGATGGTCGAGATATGGGGACGGTGGTATTTCCTAACGCCCCAGTTAAGATTTTCTTAACTGCATCTGCCGAGGCACGTGCCGAAAGACGCTATCTACAGTTGAAAGAGAAGGGCCATGATGTTAACATTGCGCGCCTTTTGAACGATATTCAAGCAAGAGACGAGCGGGATACCAATCGAGCAGTAGCTCCATTAGTGCCTGCAACTGATGCTTATGTGCTTGATTCAACAGTATTAAATGCTGACGAAGTGTTTGCAAAGGTGCAACAGATTTTAACTAATGCGGAAATACTTCCACATTAGTTTATTACGTTTGTTAAAGGATTAACGAACTTTGAACAATAACCCCGCATAACTTGGATGGAATGTGGATATTACTTAGAAGACTTAGATAATTAATATGTCAGAAAATTTTGCTCTACTATTTGAAGAAAGCTTACTACAGTTAGAAACACGTCCTGGTGCTATCGTTCGCGGTACTATCGTATCTATCGAAAAAGATATCGTACTAGTTGACGCAGGTCTAAAATCAGAGAGTGCTATACCAGCAGAACAATTTAAAAATGCCGAAGGCCAGCTTGAAGTTGCCGTAGGTGATGTTGTTGATGTTGCATTAGATGCTGTAGAAGATGGATTCGGTGAAACGATCCTTTCTCGTGAGAAAGCTAAACGCCACGAAGCGTGGGTTGAACTTGAAAAAGCTTACGAAGAAAAAGAAACCATTAAAGGTGTTATTAATGGCAAGGTTAAAGGCGGATTTACAGTTGAAGTTAACACTGTACGCGCGTTCTTACCTGGCTCATTAGTTGATGTACGTCCAGTACGTGACACAACGCATCTTGAAGGTAAAGAAATTGAATTTAAAGTTATCAAGTTAGATGCTAAGCGTAACAACGTTGTTGTTTCACGTCGTGCAGTTATCGAAGCGGAAAGCAGTGCTGAACGTGACGAATTACTTGCTAACTTAGAAGAAGGCCACGAAGTTAAAGGTATCGTTAAGAACCTTACTGACTACGGTGCGTTCGTTGACTTAGGTGGTGTTGATGGTCTACTACACATTACTGATATGGCTTGGAAACGCGTTAAGCATCCAAGTGAAATCGTAAATGTTGGTGACGAAATCAATGTTAAAGTACTTAAGTTTGACAAAGATAAGTCTCGTGTTTCATTAGGTATGAAGCAAATGGGTAACGATCCATGGCAAGAAATTGCTGCACGTTTCCCTGAAAACAGCCGTTTATCTGGTGCAGTAACTAACCTTACTGACTATGGTTGTTTCGTAGAAATTGAAGACGGTGTAGAAGGTCTTGTACACGTTTCTGAAATGGATTGGACTAACAAAAACATCCACCCATCTAAAGTTGTTAACTTAGGTGACGTTGTTGAAGTGATGGTTCTTGAAATTGACGAAGAGCGTCGTCGTATCTCTCTAGGTCTTAAGCAATGTATCCCTAACCCATGGGAAGAGTTTGCTAAGTCATACAATAAAGGCGATAAAGTATCTGGTAAGATCAAGTCAATCACTGACTTTGGTATCTTCATCGGTCTTGACGGCGGCATTGATGGTCTAGTTCACTTATCTGACATTGCTTGGAATAAGACTGGAGAAGAAGCGGTTCGTGACTTTAAGAAAGGTGACGAAATCTCTGCAGTAGTATTACAAGTTGATCCTGAGCGTGAGCGTATCTCTCTTGGCGTTAAGCAAATTGAAGAAGACCCGTTCAATCAGTATTTAGCTGATTTCACTAAAGGTACAATTGTTACTGGTACTATCACAGCTGCTGATGCTAAAGGTGTTACTGTACACTTAGCTGATGAAGTTGAAGGTTATATCCGTGTTAGCGATTTATCTCGTGACCGTGTTGAAGACGCATCTGAAGTCGTTACTGTTGGTGATAGCATTGAAGCTAAATACACTGGCGTTGACCGTAAGAATCGCGTTGTAACTCTATCTGTTAAAGCGAAAGACCATGCAGAAGAGAAAGAAGCACTTGATAAAGTGAATCAAACTAACGAAGACCAAGGTTCAACTAACGCAATGGCAGAAGCTTTCAAAGCAGCCAAAGGCGAGTAATCTTTTAGTCTGAAAATATGAAGGTGTAACAGCAACTTAACTTGCGTTACACCTTTTTTTCTGTAACTCTTATAAGACCCAACAATTATTTAGCTAAATAAGGCTCCAATAATGACTAAATCAGAATTGATCGAAAAGCTTATGTCTACATATGACGAAGTCCAAACTCGTGATATTGAAGTTGCAGTAAAAGAATTATTAGAGTTCATGGCGCAAACATTACAGCGCGGTGAACGTATTGAAATTCGAGGTTTTGGTAGCTTCTCGCTACATTATCGAGCTCCTCGCACCGGTCGGAATCCAAAGACGGGTGAATTGGTAGAGTTGACGGGCAAGTATGTACCGCACTTTAAACCAGGTAAAGAATTACGTGATCGCGTAGATTTTTCTTAATTCAGCGCAACATAAGGGACAAATTGTGAAGGGATTATTTACTTTTTTAGTACTCATTATCGTACTTGTTATCGCGATTATTATCGGCTCTCGAAATCAAGAGCTAGTCACCATTAATTATTTGATTGCTCAATCTGAGTTACGTGAATCAACGTTAATGGCCATTATATTATCCTTAGGGATTGTCATCGGGATGTTGACAATGTTTGGTAGTTGGTTAAAGTTATCTTGGCAAGTGAAAAGCCTCAAAAACCAAGTAAAGCGTTTATCAAAAGAAGACTAACCCACTATGCTTGAACTATTGTTTTTACTGCTTCCCGTTGCGGCAGGTTATGGCTGGATGATGGGACGAAACAGTGTTCGCAATGCCCAGCGCAAACAATCAAGCATCCTTTCTAAGCACTATTACAAAGGTCTAAACTTCCTGTTATCAGACCAACCCGACAAAGCGGTTGATACTCTGATAAAAATGATTTCTCTGAATAATGATACGGTAGAAACTCACATTGCAATGGGAAATTTTTTCCGTCATCGCGGAGAGTTAGACCGAGCTATTCGTATCCATCAAAATCTAGTTAGTCGTGACGAGCTCCAGGGCACTCCACGTGAAAACGCGTTAAGTGAATTAGGGCGGGATTACATGTTAGCCGGTTTTTTAGAGCGTGCTGAAAACTCCTATTTGAAACTGCTTGATAGCGATAAGCACCGTCCCGCAGCACAGCAATATTTGTTTGAGATTTACCAAACCACCAAAGAATGGGATAAAGCTATAGATTTATCGCAACGCATGCTCAGTGTTGATGAACAGCAACCTGATGTGGCGCATCAGTTATCACATTTTTATTGTGAAAAAGCTCAGCAGTTTGTTAAGTTGTCGGATTATTCGAACGCCATTCCATTTTTACACAAATCGATTGATATTGATGAACATGCCGTTCGTCCTTGGTTAATGCTAGGGCGCATTTATATCGAATCACAAGAATACCAAAAAGCTGCTGACGCACTTAACCAAGTACCTAATCGCGACATTACTTGGTTCTCTGAAGCTGTTCCTTTGTTAGAGCAATGTTCTGTAGCCCTAGACGATGATGATTTATTAGAAAGCAGCTTAGCGCCATATTGGCAGGTCTGTGCTACGTCTTATTTGGCTAAAGTGAAATTATCTGCCAAACGTGGTGAAGATAAAGAAGCGACCCAAATATTACTTGAACAGTTGAAACAAAAACCGACCATGCGAGGGTTTAAAACCTTACTTGGATTTTTTGTTGAACAACAAGACGATGAACAAATTCAAAATAGCTTAGCGTTATTAGCTGACTTAGTTGAAAAGCAAATCCAATCACGTCCCAAATACCGCTGCATCAAATGTGGCTTCTCTGGTCGCCAAGTGTATTGGTTGTGTCCAGCTTGTAAGCATTGGAGCGTGGTTAAGCCTATCAAAGGCCTCGATGGCGAATAGTGCGAATAAGGCTAGTCAGCAAAACGCCTTGATTAGTCAAACCGTAGGCCCTTATATCTAGCCTGTGTTTTATTAAGAGTAGAAATTATGTCCCAAATTAAACCTGTCTCAGCCCAATATCAACCAGATCCTAAAGTTGTTGTTGCGTGTGATTTTAATCAATTATCTGATTTACATAATTTCGTAGACAAAGTCTCACCTGATTTATGTAAGTTAAAAATCGGCAAAGAAATGTTTACTTATTTTGGTCCAGAAGCAGTCAAACCATTAGTTGCTAAAGGCTTTGATGTATTTTTGGATTTGAAATTTCACGATATCCCAAACACAGTAGCCAAAGCGTGTATTGCAGCAGCCGATCTTGGTGTGTGGATGATCAACGTCCACGCCAGTGGTGGTGCTAAAATGATGAGCCACGCTAAAGCTGGTCTAGCGCAGTTTGGCCAAGATGCGCCTAAGCTTATCGCTGTTACTGTATTAACGTCGATGGATGAAGCGCAGTTACATCAAGTAACACCGGGTATTAGTGTGGCTCAACAGGTAAATAAACTGGCATTGTTGACCCAAGAATCAGGGCTTGATGGGGTAGTGTGTTCTGCACAAGAAGCCGTGCAATTACGCCAGATAGTGGATGATGAATTTTTATTGGTTACTCCTGGAATACGTCCAGTGGGCAGTGAACAAGGAGACCAAATGCGTGTCATGACGCCACCTCAAGCCATGACTAGCGGTGTGAGCTATATGGTGATTGGCCGACCGATTACACAATCGGCTAATCCTTATCAAACGCTGTTAGACATTAACGCATCCATTTAACTGGTTACTAATAATTTCGCGCCCATATCGCGCCTTTATTGTCCTTAGACATTAAGGGCGGCAGTTGCATCCATATACTCAAGGTTTAGACTTTCACCTAACGCATCAACGACTGCTTTATAAGTTACTAAACCTTTGTGTACATTCAAGCCATTAAGTAGATGCACATCATCTAACATGGCTTGCTTAGGTCCTTTGTTAGCTAGTGCTAAGCCAAACGGTAATGTCGCATTGTTTAACGCCATGGTGGCAGTACGAGCCACGCCACCTGGCATGTTAGCAACACAATAATGCACAACATCATCGATAATATAGACTGGATCTTGATGCGTTGTCGCTTTTGAAGTCGCAAAACAGCCACCTTGGTCAATCGCAACATCTACTAACACCGAGCCTTTTTTCATATTCGCGATATGTTCACGAGTCAGTAATTTAGGCGCAGCAGCACCGGGTATTAATACCGCACCCACCACTAAATCGGCAAGTTGCGTATACTGTGCAATCGCATCTGTCGTTGAGTAGACTGTGCGTACGCGGCCAGCAAAGATATCGTCTAACTCACGTAAACGCGGTAGTGAACGGTCTAAAATGGTTACTTCAGCACCTAGACCAATCGCCATTTTCGCAGCATTCGTACCAACAACACCGCCACCAATGATCACAACTTGACCTGGAGCAACACCAGGCACGCCACCTAATAATGTGCCGTTACCGCCTTGAGCTTTTTCTAAGTAATGTGCGCCAGCTTGAATGGCCATACGACCAGCTACTTCACTCATGGGCGCAAGTAATGGAAGTGCACCAAATTTGTCTGTCACTGTTTCATAAGCAATACAGGTTGCTTTGGATTCGACTAATAACTGAGTCTGGGTAGGATCAGGTGCTAAATGTAAGTAGGTATATAATAACTGGCCTTCACGTAACATTTTACATTCGTTAGGCTGTGGCTCTTTTACTTTGATTATAATTTCAGCTTCTGCAAAAATGCTAGCAGCATTGTCAATAATGGTTGCACCAGCTAATGTGTAGTCGTCATCAGTGAAGCCAATGCCAGTACCAGCTTGTGTTTCAACTAACACGGCGTGTCCATGTTGTACAAACTCGTTAGCTGCGGCAGGGGTTAAGCCAACACGGTATTCATGATTTTTTATTTCTTTAGGTACACCAATAATCATTTGCCAATCTCTATAATGGATAAAAAACCGATTATATAGACTTTTGCATGGTGATAAATTTCTTATTTTTTAGTTTTGCAGTATAATATTTGGCAAAATACCCAAATGGCAAAATATAAAATGCTGATAAAAACACCGAAACACATTGATAACTTAGATCGTGCAATACTCAATGCGCTGCAAGCCGATGGACGAATGTCGAACGTCGACTTGGCTAATCAGATTGGTTTAAGTCCTTCACCTTGTTTAGAAAGGGTGAAGCGATTAGAGCAACAAGGTTACATTACAGGTTACAGTGCCAGTGTCGATCCGGTAAAACTAGGCGCAGCGATGTTGGTTTTCGTTGAGATCTCATTATCAAAAACATCACCAGATATATTTGCGGATTTTTCAGCGGCGGTTCAGCAACAAGATGATATACAAGAGTGTCATTTAGTATCGGGAAACTTTGATTTTTTATTAAAAACCCGTGTTGCAGATATGGCGAGTTATCGCAAATTGTTGGGCGATACATTATTGCGCTTACCGGGTGTAAGAGAGTCACGTAGTTATGTTGTAATGGAAGAGGTTAAACACTCAAATAAAATTAAAATCAATATTACTGGACGTTAATTTACGCGTTAGCTGTGATAGAATATTGAAAATAATAAATATACTAAAACTAACTGGTTTTTTCCCTCAACCAGATGCATTAATGTTAGGTAGATAATGGCTCAACTTACTGGTATTCAACGTATTTTCGAAACGGGCATGATAGTTTGCACCGTGCTTGCGTTATTCATATTTTTATCATTGATGTCGTTCCATCAAGCTGATCCAGGTTGGACCCAAACCGGATTACAGCCGACAATTCAAAATTGGATGGGGCCTGCGGGCGCTAAAATAGCTGATTTGTTATTTTTCTCTTTGGGCTATTTAGCTTACAGTTTACCATTTTTATTTGCGCTGATTGGCTGGTTAGCATTTAAACAAATCAAACAACTCTTAGATTTAGATTTTTTAAATATCGGATTGCGCTTGATAGGTGTGATTTTTATGGCTATTGGGATCAGTGGTTTAGCCAGCATTAATTTTGATGATATGTATTATTTTTCTGCAGGCGGATTATTTGGTGATGTGATTTCAAGTGCATTGCTCCCACAGTTTAGTTTTGTCGGTACTACCATTTTATTGTTAAGCTTTTTTGCCACTGGATTTACTCTAGCATCAGGGATCTCTTGGTTAGCTGTTGTTGATGCAATCGGTGCTAGCACATTATGGGCTGGTAAAAAAGCAATCGCGTTACCACAAGGGGTAGGGCAGTTGTCACTCCCTAGTCCTAAGTATTTATCCGCTAAAAAAGCGACCAATGACGACGATGATATCTCCATCTCAACATTACGTCCTACCGATCCTGCACCAGATGATCGTCCTTTTAATATCAAACATGAAACCCTGTACCAAGTCCCTGATGAAATCTTAGATGATGATCCGCAGATTATTATTAATACCAATACC
>Ga0222715_10001674_pt1 | contig 21081 bp, 33 predicted proteins | sample C33_9DmetaG_FD_165056 | JGI IMG/M metagenome (GOLD analysis project Ga0222715, IMG submission 165056) | Estuarine water microbial communities from San Francisco Bay, California, United States - C33_9D | ecosystem: Environmental > Aquatic > Marine > Unclassified | place: USA: California... | reverse complement strand
AAGAAAGCTACCAATGCAAGTCCTGTGTCAGCTATTGCCGATCAGTTCGGTAGTGAAGCCTTTGGATATGCTAACCGTGCAGCCTCACAGAATGCCGTTGTAGGCTGGGTAAAACTAGCTGAAAAGGCAGAAGGTCTAGTCACCTTCCCTAGAGGTGTTCCTGAGAATGACTATCTGAATAGATTCCTGAATGCTGAAGTAACAAAGACAGGTAAGTTTAATGACCTAGCCGCACAGTTACGTGAGCAACAGGACGTTATCAAACGTCGGATGAACCAGTCAACATGGTTGTCAGACAAGTGGGATAGCTTCACATCATCAGCTACTGAGGCTGTCTTCGAAAGAACAGGTTTCAAGGCTGACTTTACAAAGGCTGATCCTGCAAGTCGTCTACTTCAGGTAGGTTTTTATTCTAAGTTCGGCTTCTTTAACCCTGACCAGTTCATGCTTCAGGCTCTACACAGCTTGACCATCACAGCTATCTCACCTGTACAGGGTTTGAAAGCTATGGGTTTGACAACCCCAATGATGGTCATAGCTAACTTGACAGATGGCCCTACAAGAACCTTGGCAATCCAACGTCTAGCTAAAGCCTCGGGCATTGAGATTGACGAACTTCAACAGCTTGTCAAGTACATTGACGAGAGTGGTCGTAACATCATTGACACACAAATCATCGAACTTCAAGCACCACAGAAGTTCGGTGCTGCAAGTAACCTTACAGGTAAGGCACAAGAGGCTGTCGGTTCATTCCTAGACAAGTCAACGATCTTCTTTAAGGAAGGTGAACGTGTCACACGTATGACAGGTATCATCACAGCATTCCTTGAGCATCGTGCTAAACGTCCTAACATCGATCCTACTTCATCTGATGCACGTCTATGGATTACCAACCGTGAGCAGGACTTGACATTCCGTATGACAACTAGCTCTCGTAGCTTTGCTCAGTCAGGGATTATGAGAGTACCTACTCAGTGGTTATCCTTCTCTATAAGAGCTTTGGAAAATATTGCTGTAGGACGTAACTTTACCACAGCTGAACGTATCCGTATGTTCATGGTCATGGGGCCAATGTTCGGGTTGACAGGCTTGGGTGCTGGTAAGATGGCAGGATACATCGTGGAACAGATGGGCTATAACCCTGATGATCCAGACACTGTGAAGGTATTCAACCGTATTAAGTATGGTGCTATCGATGCTCTGTTGTCTAATCTACTAGGAACTGAGACAGCATATGCTCAACGTGTAGCACCCCTAGGTCAGATGCAGGACACCTATAAGAAACTCTTCGAGGAAAGTTTCATTACAACCCTGTTCGGCCCTTCAGGTGAGATTTCATCCGATATGGCAGCTGTAGCATCTAATGCTATCGGGGCTATGATGGGTGGACGTACTGAGATGGTACGTGAAGACCTGACACAGCTAGTTCGTAACCTATCGACTGTTGATAAGGTTGTAAAGATTCGTGAACTAATCGAATCAGGAAACTACCGTAGCCGTACACGTAGACTTGTTGTCAGTGATCTAGACCCAGAAGCAGCTGCGGCAGTTCTATTCGGTGCGACACCTGCACCTGTACAAAACTTCTATGACTATAACGAAATGGTGTTCAAAAAGAATACTCAGTATCGTGAAATGTCAACAAGACTAAAACAAAAGGCAACTCTTGCACTTTCTCTCTTGACAGAAGGGGATGAAAGTGATATCATAAGAGGAACAAAACTTTGGGAAGAGATCAATGATGAGATTTGGTCTTCTAACCTATCTAACCAGTTGAAGACATCCCTTCAGAAAAGTCTGGTTAATGTTGCCTCAGTCCCAGATATTATGAAGAATGCTATTCGTATCGGTCTTGACTATGATGCACAGATTCTTCAACAACAAATGCAATAAGGAAAAACTATGGCTGGATTTGCAATAGACATCGGTGATGAAGGTACCGCATACGCACAGGGTGTGACAATGCCAAGTGCCACAGGGTTAGGTGCAGCCGCTGAAGGACTGTCAATGTTTGGCAAGGGTGTCTTCCGTACCCTAGATGCTATGGATGCAGCTAAACGTGCAGCACAACCAACTGAGAGTGCTATAAATCGTGAAGCCTTTTCAAAATTGTCTAAATCATTAGATGGGACTAAGGGTGCTTCTCCTTTACAAACACGTACTCTAGTTAATCAAGCTATCACCGAATACAATAACCTAGGTTTTGATATTGGTGAGGCTGAGGCTCGTATGATTAAGCAACGTACAGGTATCGACGTTGACTTTGTTAACTTCAATCCTCAGCAAGCAGCCATTGATGCGACTATTGAAAAACTTCAGGCTAATCCAGCATACTTATACAATGCTCGTGTGACCCTTGATAAATCAGGAAAACCCTATACAAACGAGGATGTCTTATCTCAGGCTATGTCTGATGTACAACGCAGTGAGGCATCTGCCTTATATCTTGTCAACGCTAAGAACATCACACGTCAAGAGTTCCACGAGACATACGTTCCTAATGCTAATGTAGCCCTTGAGAATGTACGTTCACTTGCCCTTGCAGGTCTAGCTATCGAAACTGAGGGTGGTAATATCAAGCCTGAGAATATTGTACAGCTTCGTACACAGTTCGATGTTGTCAAGGCACAGTTCACTAAACCGCCTCTGATCGAAACTGGTGACTGGCAAGTTATTCAATCACAGATCGACACCCTTGATCAACTCTTGACAACACTAGAGAAATACGACGAGAATACTCTAGCTGCAACTAAGGCTGAAATCCTAGAACCTATCACTAAATCCTTGATGCTTCAGGCTAAGGAACTAGGGCAGACAGACCCGATCCTAGCAGCTGCCTTATTGTCAGACAAAGTTGATTGGTCAGCCTATGTGTCGGGTAGATACCCAGAGATTCTTAAAACTCTAGATTCTATCGAAGCTAAAGACACTGTATATACAGATTTGTTTGCAGTTCCTGAGATTTCAGATGAACAATCTTACGTGTCTGAGTTCTTGCATGACTTAGATGAAGTCAGTAAGGCTGAGGAACGTGGCCCTCAGGCACGTCTGGACTCTATAATGTTTGCAGGTACTGAACGAATCGGTATTATGAAACCAGTTATGATGGATCAACCTGAACATCGTAATAACTTCTTAGCTGGTATCGGTCAGGCCACTGTCAACATATCTACAGCAGGTACTTTGTTTAAACAAGATACAATGAATCTTGTATATAACGACGATACATATTCTAAACTTGCATTGATCCGTAGCCTTGATCCTGAAAAGGCTGAACTAGCTTCTCGTCGTTTGATTGATGGTCTACAGGCTCAGTTTAATATTGCATCAACTACCTTGTCAGGGACTATGCAGTCATCTTTCTTTAAGATTTCAAGTCTAGGTAAGATTGAGTACGATTTAGAAAACAGAATTGATACTGGTCAAATCCGTATGGATAAGAAAGTACTACCTTTAGTTACTCAGGCTGCTAATAAATACTATAGTGGTGATGTGACAGCTATGGTTGCTGATCGTGGCCGTCGTCTAGAAACTTTTGATCGTAGTCAAATTGAAAATGCTGGTTTTAAATTTAACACAGCATACCAAGATTATCGTACAATTAAGAAAGGTTCAGATAGTCTTCAATACTACATCAACAATATGAAAAAACTAGGAGTAAACACAGCTGAAATCGAACAGCTAACAGTGCAGCCTGTAACTCCTGAACCACAAGCTGTGACAGAGGAGACTACTACACAACCAATAGTAATCTCAGGAGATTTAAGTGAAGATGAACAAAAAGCTGCGTTTGACAGGCTTCCTAGTGGTGCTCTGTTTGTTGACCCTTCTGATGGCCTCACCTATAGGAAACCTTGATATGGCTAGTAGTTGGAATACAGGTACTCTCGTAAAAGAGCCAGCAGCACCCCAAGAACCAAGTCTACAGCCAGCTTCTGTCACACAGACAGCATTGAAAAAGTTCGAAGCTGAAACATATGACACACTCTATGGTAACTTTGAAAGACAAGAGACACCATTCAAGGGTGTTCAAGTTTCTACCATGACACTTGGAGAACTATACGACTTCTCCCAACCTTCAGGTGCCTATGGTCAGTATGTTAAACCACGTCTAGGTAAAAGTACAGAGGCTTTCCGTAAAGGACTTACCTCAACACCTATGGGCAAGTATCAAATCGTAGGGACTACTCTACGTAATGCTGCTAAACAGATGGGTTTACCTGACGATACTGTCTTCAATAAGAAAACACAGGATGACATTTTTCTTTTCCTAGCACAGGATGCTGTTAGCAGAGGTAAAACTACACAGCAAAAGAGAGCTAATCTTCGTGCTGTCTGGGAAGGTTTTAAATATGTCGATGATAAGACAATGGATAGAATTATAGCTGAGATTGGAAGCTAATGGCTAGTTCATGGAATAAGGGTGAGCTTGTAGAGGACTCAGGTAGTGCTGTCAGTGCAGCTATTTCTAGTGCAAGCAGGGCTGTACAAGAAGGTAAGTCTTTGTTTCAGACAATAGTAGATGAAGCGGCAGACAAACTTTCGCAGGGTATAGAGGCTGTTCAGGATATAGAGGTTATTTCACCCGAACTTGAAGAGGCTCTACAGGCACGTCCTCGTCCCACAGGTGTTGCAGAGATAAACGTCCCTAATATTCCTGATCCTTTAGGTGCTATACAAGATACCGTTTTGAGTCTTGGTCAAACTGCACAAACTTTATGGGGTCTTGGTACAAGCACACCTGCAAAACTTTTAAAACAAGACATTCTTTTATTTGATGCAGTAAAGGATCAGTCTGTAATTAACGAGAGTTACTTCGAGGACGATGAAATAGAGTTTCTTAGAGAGCTTGCTCGTAGAAAAGGTATAGGCCGTGTTACTAAGGCTGACTATGGAGATTTAAAAGACACGTCTGTAAGGGGTGCATCGTCAGAAGATGTACTTACATCTGGTTCTTTCTCAGCAGCAGACAGAGTTTACAACAGTCTTTCAGAGTTTATGATAAGGAAAGACCCAGAGACTGGTGAGTATTATGCAGAAGATACCTACGACTGGAACCTTTACGTAGACTACTCTGATCCAGCAGGTGGTGTTAATAAGAACACTGGCAGACCTAGGGGCGTTGTCTACACCACAGAAGAGTTTGAAAAAAAGTTCAACCCAATGGAAGAACTATTCAAGACGTTAGCATCAGATGCCTCTGAGTTTGAAAAGGCACACAACCTAGCTTTCCTTCTAGGTAGTCGAGACTATGTAGACAATAGCAAAGACACAGGACGTAAAGTTAGGATCAACCTTGGGAAACTTGACTAATGCGTATCTTCTTGGCCCTTCTCCTAACATTATCCCTAAGTAGCTGTGGTATGCTAGGCGCAGCATCATCACTCTTAGGTGGTGGTAGTAAAGGGCCAACGGTAAATGCTAACGTACAGGCAGGTGCTGAGAATAACCAGTCTGTCATTGACCAGAGTTCTGACATATCAGGAGAGAATGTAACAGTAGATAAATCTTCAGGTGCCTTTTCTGTAGGAGGTGCCGTAGAATCCGTTAAGGTTATGAACCAAGATATACCGACATGGGTTATAATCCTGCTAATCTTAGGCTGGATGCTACCTTCCCCTAATGAAATCTGGAGGGGTTTCTTAAAGACTATAACACTAGGACGGTACCGTGGCTAAACGTGCAGACAAATCAAGAATGAAGTGTAACTCACCTCAACGTACCTCAGGGGGTTCGAAGAAGTTTGTTGTCAAAGCCTGTAAAGATGGCAAGGAAAAGATCATCCGTTTCGGTGATCCTAACATGACTATCAAGAAGTCAAACCCTAAGCGTCGAAAGTCATTTCGTGCTAGACATAAGTGTGACACAGCCAAGGATAAGTTCACGGCTCGTTACTGGTCTTGTAAGAAGTGGTGATTGAAATGATGGATACTATTGATTTGGTCATGCAGTGGCTAGTAGCACCTATTGCACTTGTTGTCTGGTACCTGTTTACTTCCTGTAATAAACTCTCAACTGAGGTTGCTGTCTTGAAAGCACAACTAGAAGCATCTAAGACATCCTATGATCGTGAAATGAAAGAGATGAAAGAAACGATCAAGGCGATCTTTATGAAGTTGGACAACATAGAGCAAAGCCTAAGGGACAGGTAATATGCCAATCCTAGAAACCATTGCTGCCGCTAACGCTGCTTACAGTATCATACGTAAGTGTCTAGAGAACGGCAGAGAAGTAAAGGATATGGTAGGTCAGGTGGGTAAGTTCCTGACCGCTGAGGAAGAACTACAAGAGGCTGTCAAGAAGAAAAAGAATAGTCCTATTACAGCTATAACAGGTGGTCAGGAAGGGGACTGGGAAGAGTTCCAAGCATTAGAACGCATCAGAGAACAACGTCGTGAATTGGAGTCTTGGTGCAGACTCTATGCTCCCGCTGGAACTTGGGCGAGGTGGCAAAGCTATCAGGTCGAGGCTCGTAAGAGAAGACAGGAAGCTAAGAAAGCAGCACAGAAAGCCTACGAAAAGAGAATGGAACAGATACAGATAGCATCTGGTATACTCCTAGCGGTCACTGTCTGTGTCCTTGGGATATACTATCTAGGTGTCTATCTAGAGAGGTGGTAAATGCCAGTATACAAAGTGAAAGGTGGGTACCGTTGGGGTAAGACAGGAAAAGTCTATAGAACCAAAGCCGAAGCAGAGAAACAAGGACGTGCTGTATATGCTTCGGGTTACAGGAAAAGAGGGACAAAGAAAAAGGCTTACAAAAAAGCCTAAGAAACTTAAACCTTTTTCTTCTTCTCCCAAGTGACACACTGATAATCTACCACAACGAAACCAGCAGCCTCAAATGCTTCAATGCCACCCCCGATCTCAAACATACACTGTTTCTCTGTAGGTAAGATACTTCCAGTAGACTGAACTTTACACATGGACATATCTTGCATACAGACTAAGAGCAGAGGTGTGAATAACATTTTAACTTCCTTCCATTTCTTGGATTAGTTTATCTAGGTACCACCTAGCTTTCTTCAGGTCTTCTACAGGTTTTCCTTTGTAACGATACCGATGCAAATACTTCTTGGTATTACCTTCTAGGTACCCTAAGAACATCATGGTATCCATGTTGTCCTTCATATAATCAATACACTCAATAGACCCATCTCCATAGTGAGGTGGGTTATTTATTATGTCAGACATCTCAGTGTCAGTAAAGAACTCAACTTGGCTCATATGTTAATCAACTCCGCTTTTGTAAAAGGTACGTGAAAGAACTGTTCACCCTTCTTGATGTAACGTCCCTTAGCTTCACGTAGAGAATCTTGTGTCAGTAGTGTGTCTTTGATACGCCATGCCTGACGTAAGTCAGCACGAAAGACATAGAAGTTTAGGAAACCATCTACCTGTCTGTCTAACAGACGTTGCTTACGTTCAGGTATCCGTATCTCTTTCCAATCTACAGGCCAGTCCGATTTCCAACCTGTCTTAATCTCAGCCTCGTTGAAGTATGTATGACCATCCTTCTGACTGACAACATCGACACTGTAATTCTCTTCGTTATTGACAACAGTGTGTCCCTTACTTTCAAGAAATAGTACTAAGGCTGTACGTGCAGGGCCATCATATGCTTCATACAAAGCCTTGCTAAAGTTCTTACGTATCTTTGTCACCAAGGTATTCCTTTAATTCTGTGTAACCACCAATATGTTTACCTGTGTATGTCCATATCTGTGGTACTGTCTTTATATCAGCTTTCTTAAACAAGTCAAGTATCCACTTGGACTCTTCAAGGGAGTAATGACTAACACTACCCCCTCTAGAGTTGATAAGCTGTTTAGCCTTGTCACAGTATGGACAGTTCCGTCGGCTTACCATTACGTACATCATTATGTTAACAACTGATGAATTGCTATTGCTGTTGCAAATACTGCATATAATTCTAGCATATTTTCTCCTATGCGGTTAGGTCTACGATTTCACAGCTATCACCTGAACAGGCCATAGTCTGCATCCCAACGGTGTTATCAGATTCTTCGTAGTTTGTCAAGAGGCTCCAGTCAATTTTTTCTGGCATATTCTTGGCTAACTCTTCATACTCTGACTTGCCGATCTCTTGGTACGGTGCCTGTTGGTACGTGTGTTCGTTGTAAGGCAGGAAGGATACCCCTGACATTTCATCGAAGTGTTCGTACACGAAAGCACCTACCTCGAACCACTCGTCTTTACGGACGTTGATAGTGACTGAGGGTTTGTGTTCACACCAGTGACGTTGGAACATAAGCCATGTCTCTAACTGTTCAATGGCTGTCATGTCTTCAGTGACAACAGCACCAGCAGGTGCCTTGACAGGGAATGAGAACACAGTTGTCTGGTCAGGCTTGAACACATCAGGTTCGTTAGGGATACCCTGATCAATCATAAACTGAGTCAAGGGGTCCTTGTTGTCTCCTCTAACGGTTCTAATGTAGTAGTGACTATGTCGTGCGTGGATACCAGAGGCTGAATCGACAAGCTGGGAGACTGTTCCGCTTGGCTTGACACATGTAATAGCAGCACTAAGGTTAATCCCAAGATCACCACTGAGCTTGTTATTAGTATCCTCAGCAACCTGTCTAAGGTGTTCAAGAGTTTTAGGTAGGCCATGATTTTTACTCGTTAGTAGAGGGTTGTCCATTATCCCTGTGAGAGACACACCGAGCAGTCGTTCTGCTTCTGTATTGTTTGCCCACACCTTTCGCAGATATGGAAACTTTGTGTACGTTGACTGGATAGTTCCCAGAATAGTTGCCAACTTGACTTTTCGTTCCAAATCATCGATAGTGTCCGTAGCACGGACGACAACCTCAGTGAGATTGCAGAACTGATATGGTCGAAGGATAATCTCTGAGCAAGGGTTAGTTCCGAACTCATGTTCAGGATCACGTCTGCCAAACTTCGCAGCTTGTTTCTTAGATGCTTCACGGTTAAATACTCCACGTTCCCCAGAGCCAGATTCCACAAGCGACATCCACTCACGCATAAACGACAGGCTGTCAGGTTTCTCTGTGTATGCTACACTGTTATTAGCCAAGGCACGTTGAGGGTTCTGTTCCCACCACTGACCTGACTTAGCATGACGCATACGATCATCTGACAGGTTAGACAGAGAGATCATAGCTGACCGACGTACACCACCTACAACAACAACCTCACCAATCTTACACATCAAGTCGTGACATTCGATAGAGGATAGTTTACGTCCCTGTGCATCCTTGAATACTTTGACAGCAAAGTTGAATAGATCAACCAGAGGGGCTGGGCCAGAGGCACGTCCACCGAATGTCTTCAGACGTGCACCAGCAGGACGTACTTTAGATACATTCCATTTAGGAATCTCACCTGCCCACAGCAAAGCTAGTAGCTGACGGAATGCCTTAGCCCAACCCTCTTTACTATCCTTGACCATGATTGTTGTCTCACTGTCAAACAGTTCAGGCACCTCAGGTAACTTCTGAATGTACTGACGTTCAACTGAGAAACCAACACCTGTACCGCACAACAGAATAAACATTGCTTCATCGAAAGACTTCGGGTCATCGACAGGTAGGTACGAACAGTTATATCCAGCTGTGTTGTCACGTTCCAAGGCAGGGCCAGCTGTCATCATGGCTCTCATGGATGGCATGACTTCCAAATTAAGGATAGCTTGCTCTAGTTGGTTGACGTAGCTGTCATCCCCTAACACAGGACGTACCACATTATCCATGTAGCGTCCAACAGTCTCTGACCAAGACTCACGTCCCTTACCATCTACGTAACGTGCATAACGTGATGTGTGAATGAAAGACTGGTAGTCTGTTGGTAAATAATTATTCATCTCTTCCTCTTCCTCTCATTGTTTTATCTTCTTCTAACCAGACCAGTCGGTCAATGTCGGCACGAGCAATGCCTATATCAGCTAACTCTTTATCTGTCAAGGCATTTAATTGTTTAATTGCTATGCGGTGTGTACGCCATGTGGCTAGATAGTTCATGTACCGCCAGAACCATGACATTCCTGTTTTCTTTTTACTCATCGTGTATCTCCTGATCCTGCAATCTTACCACGACGTTGACGATCACGTAGTTTCTTTAGGTTCTTGATTGCAACTTCCTGCATATCAACATTCAAGTCACGACACAATGCGGCAATGTACCACAGACAATCACCAACTTCATCAGCGATAGCCTCACGATTGAATACACCATCACGCATGATCTTCTTTACCTTGTTAGCAACCTCACCAGCTTCTGCTGCAAGACCTAACGCAGGGTAGATGATAGAGTGTTCCTGTTTGTAGATAGCTGTCTTCGAGGCCATCTTTGAGTACTCATTCATACTAATGAAGGGTTCGCTGTAGTATTCCCATGCTTCTAAGTCTGTTTCGTTAATCATTGTTCCCAACTTTCTATCTCTTCTTCTTCGTTACTTGTGTCAATGAAGTCATCAAGTTTAAGCAAACCCTCTTCGTGAAGTAGCTTGAACACATGATACTTCGTAATGTCTGCGTTTTCTAACACGTAGTCTGTGTCGAAGTCTTCGGCCAGAACTGTTAGTTTATCCTCTATAGTCAGCATTGTCAAGACCTTTTCTCCTTGATCCATGAGAAAGGAATAGTTTCCTTAGCGTACAGGAAGCCATGTTTCTCACACCAGTCTGCATAACTTGTTTTAGAACCCTTTAATAACTTGGCGTTAGGGTTGCTGAAGACAAACCTGATGTCATATTCTGGATGTTGTTCTTTAACCATGAGGTGTTTCATTCTATCTGAAGGTAGGAACCTGCCCTTAGTTTCTATTATAATACCATTCGGTAAGATGAAGTCTGGTGTGTACGTCTTGATAGCTGGTTGCCAAGGTATCTTCAGGGTTTCATACTTGAACTTTACCTTGTGTTTCTGTAGAAACTTAGCTGTACGTTTCTCTAAGCCTGATCTGTAACGCACTGTGGTGGCTCCCATAGTTGGTTAGGGTAACGACGTAACCAGAGTAGTCTGGCATTCTCAATGACACGATCCTCTTCACCACCGTACTGGTGGAGACACTCAAGGTAATAGTCCGACTCAGTCTTACACTCAGCGACTATCTTCTCTGCCTTAGCAGGACCAACACCATACAGACCCTTGATGTTATCTGCACGGTCACCTGTGAGTATCTGCTTGTAGAAAAACTTCATACCATCGTCCTCTGACACAACTCTGTGCTCACCCTTCGTTGGGTTGTAGTGACGACAAGGAATCTGTAGCATGTCCTTGTCAACTGTAACGATGATAGCCTCAGGTCCAATCTCTGTAGCTGCTATGCCGATCAAGTCATCAGCCTCTTCACCCTTAGAGACAACAGCTTCCCATGCTTTGATCATGTGCTTACGGATAGCTTCCAAGTGTTGTGGCTTCTCTACATCCTTACGGTTACCCTTGTATGGGTGTGTGACAGCTAGGTCATAGCGGAAGTTTCCCTTGCCAGTAAGGAACACCTCGTAGTCTTCGACATCATACTCCAAGACACACGCATAGATAGACCACTGGATTAAGTCGTCTACCTTATCTAAGGCATCCTCAACGTCCTGATCCTCACAAGAGAACGCAGCACGGTAAGCAAAGATGTCACCATCAATGAGAATCTTAGGCTTTGTTTGCTTCGTCTTTTTCTCTGGCACGTTGACGTTCCTCTTCTGTCATAGGTGTTATATTAGTTCGATCTAGTTCAACTTCCATACCCTTACGCAACATCTCTACAAAACCGAAATTAAAGATAGCACCGAAGGTTGCGTCATCCATGTCTAGTTTGACAAGTGCCGATCCATCCTCTCGTTCTTCCAAGGCTATAACTTTTATCTCACTCATTGTCCGTATCCTCGTAAGGCTGCCCATGAAGTAGGAAACAGTTCCATCATCTTGTCACTGATATGTGAGGCTACCTCACGTGACTCTGCTTGTGTGTCAGGCATACCACGTAGACGACACATATCTGCAAAGGCATCTAATGAACCTGACCAGTACCACTCTGTCATCATAGACTGAGGCAGGATCATACGTGCTTGTTCTGGGCAGACACCCTTGGCTAACAGATATTTGTAGTCATGCGTAGAGCTTTCTACCATGTTCTTTGCTAGTTCTGGGTCAAGGTCAACAGACCCATAGCTACCCTGCTTCACATTATCAGCACGTCCACGCCACTGATCAGGTACATAGAACTCAGGGTCATCATCAACATAACGACGAGACACTTCGTTCCAGCGTAGGAACTTATGCTTGACTAACTGACGTGCAACAAAGACAGGAGCACGTACATGAAAAGAAGCAAAGCAATGCCCGAAAGGAGAAGTATGCTTATGCCGTGCAAGGTAGTGAATAAGTTTTCCATCAGCCTGAGAAAGGACATTCTTCTCTCCGTTGTGAATCTTAGGTATCCAGTCGGACTTCTTATTGAACGACACACGTGCAGCATTAACAACAGATAGATCGCTACCCATGTGGTCAATGTATGTAACTTCAATCATCTTGTTTCCCCTTGAATCTATGTTTAAAGAACACGATAACATTTATCATGGTGTTGATTGTTACCATTAGTATAATCCACCACTGCCACCATACAAGACCACCAACCTCAAACATTAGTTTAGCTTTTCTTTATCGAAAGTCAACTCGACTAACATAGCTGTGTTCCAGTTCTCTGCCTCTTCTTGTGCTTCCTCTACTGTGTCGAAACATATAGGTTCATCTTGAATTGTGAAAGGATTGTTTCCTGAAACATACATCAAGTCACCGTCTACGTTTATCATCACTGCGTACTTTTTCAATTTACTATCCCATTAAAAAGGACAGGGCCGTGAAGCCCTGCCAAGTTGGAGAGGAGAAACTAGGCTGCTTCAATCTCGTCATCTTCACGTTCAGGGATTGGAACGTGTTCCAGAATTTTGACTGACACAAGACTTGTACGTGAGTATGTCTTGCCATCGCTACCCTGAAAGGTTGTGATCAAGTTTGTCACAGCCGCCATAGAACCGTTACCGATACCACCGTTGATGTCTGCATCCCAGACCTGACCATCAGAGTCAGTAACCTTAGGAGCACCACCTGCCTGTGGAATCTCACGGCCATCCTTTGTCACGACAAGGTGCTTACGTTCAAACTTAACAACAAGTTCACCTTCCATCAACCGACGTTGGTTCGGTTTCTTTTGTGTACCTGCTGCTTTTAGTTTCTCGTACTCAGACTTGTCGAGAATCTGATTAACGGTATACGCACCGTTACACTCTTCGTATGCACCCTCATAACCTGTCATGTCACGAGTGTCCTCGAAGATTTTAGCCCACTCGATTGGGCCTGTAGTAGTTACTTCTTTGTATTTAGCCAATGGTAGTCTCCTTTCTTGGCTGCTTCTAAGTTGCATATAGCAACTATTAGGTTAATTGTCAAGCAAAAAATGACAGGGAATAAAGAAATAATCCATATCATTAGTGTGTATCTCTCCAGTTCTTACCGATGTCAGTTGAACCTGCGAGGGGGCAGATCATGTTGAAGTTCTTGCCAGTGTCTACGATTGACTGGCGTTGTATCTCACCCAAGAGTTCAGCATCACGCATCGTACCTGTCACCTCTGTCTGCCATTCATCGTGAGGCCATGTCACTAGCTTGAAGTCGATCCACTGTCTCTTCGCACGGTGTACCCACTGTAATGCAGCATGTTTCATAATGACAGACTCACCATTCTGTAACATACCTGCCAGTGTCTTGTGTGCATTGGGTACCTTGACCTTACGTCCGTCCAATCCTTTGAACCAACCACGACTAGCAATCTCAGGTATGCGTTGCTTCTTTAGTTTAGACAGACCTTGGATAGATTCCATGAAGTTCTCAACAGCCTGACCTGCTTCCTTCTGGTTTACCTTGAGTATCTGTGCAATCTTAGCATTGCCAGCACCAAGTAGGAAAGCATAGATGAATGTCTTCGCCATGTCACGTGTAATGTGTGACATACCTAGAGCCTTACGGTTCAGGTTGTGGATGTCAGTCTCGTCTTCCTTCTTACCTGACACAATCGCATGGACGTACTCCTCTGACCGCATCAGGTGTGCGAGTACACGCAACTGGATACCCTCAGCATCTGTACCTACTAGGTAAGAGAACGTAGGGACACACCACAAGGCACGGAACTGTCCGTCATACTTAGCCTTAACCTTCTCCACTTCTGTCTTCGGTTCACCATGAAACTCAGCAGGGATGTTAGCCTGATTAGGGTTGCGGTGTGACATACGTCCTGTCCATGCACCGATGTGTGCAAAGCTACCGTGAATACGTGAATCGTCACCACAGTGGCCTAGCCACTCCACCAGTGAGGATCGCCTACCTTCAAGGGTCAACCACTCAGCTAGACGTTTGCCTCCTGTAGGGGCTGTCTCAGGCAGTGTGCTAAGGTTTGCCTCTGATAGAGTCCATCCGTACTTGGCAAACTTTTTTCCTCGTTCATCCATGATTATTTCTTTCCCTCATGATTCTAAAAGCTGAGTTTCTACCTATACCCATTTTAATTGCTATTTCATCACACGAAAAACCTTGATCTCTCAAAGACCATACTTCTTCTCTAGATATAGATGGTTTTCTACCGAAGTAAAGACCCTGTTCTTTTCTTTTACGAATACCTTCTCTTGCTTTTTGCCGCCACATAAATTTTTGTTTGTGCACTTTATTGTGACAGGGTAAACAAAGTTCAATAAGGTTCGATAAACTATCAGGACCACCTAAAGATTTAGGAACTATATGATGAATTTCTGTTTCACCTTCAGAAGAACAAACAGAACATCTACCAGATTTTAGATTCTCTGTCATACTCAATGTGTCCTTTCGTTTTCTCGAACGGCTCCCACCCAGCTTCCCACAGTCTTTCGATGCGTTGCTTGGGTGAGGCAGGATTGAATGGGATGTACTCATAGCACACTAATTCGTTTGGGTCAACTGATTTGTCGAGTGCCGTTGCAAAATATTTCTCTTGTGCTTTGGTGACACTAGAGAATAAACTACCATCTGCTTTCCGTCTGTACTTGATACGATTGACCTCTGTAAGTTTAGGCGGGAAGTCTTCTTGAAAACTCTGTTCAAGGTCTTCCATTCTTGTTTGTATTTCACCGAGTAACTCCTCTGCTTTATCCTGATCGAAGTAGAATCCGTTGTCGTGCATCTGTTCACACAGGATTTGTATGTCATGTTCACAACGTAAAGACTCTTGCCATTCAGGGGATTGTATGACGTTCTTAAAGTGTTGATATACCTTGACGGTAACGGTTACATCCTGTTGACAGTACTCTATCATCTCCTCTGAGAGTTTAGAGAAGTCTGTGAACCCTATCTTGAAATCACCTAGTCGTTTACCCCAAGCCTTGAGGCTGTGACCTGCACCATCTAGGGTGTAGTCCACCAGACGAGAGACAACCAAGGTGTCAATGACTTTCTGTTCGGGTATTGTCTGACCCAACAGCCTGTTTATCACTGGTACATCAAAGCCAAGACCATTATGAAAAACAAAACTGCTACAATTATTGCAGTACTCAACAAAACGATCCCTTTCCTCTGGTATACTGGTTACGTTTAGGAACTGTTCACGTTCCCCTGTATCGACATCCTCAGCACAGATAACCCAGATGTGTTCTGGTGTTAGGCTCTCTGTTTCGATGTCCATTGCTACTGTCTTAGTCTTCATCGTCACTCCCAAATATATCATGCCAGATAAATTTGATAACTGTCCAAGGCCATACCAGACTATGCATTCTTGCACGTGCAGGATTCATTTCATCCTCTCTTCCTAAGAGGTGGAAGATCGTAGCCACGTGTATGTAGTGCAGGTATGCACCTAGGAAATAGAACACCGCTGCGGATGTTGCCATGTAATTAAAAGTCATCTGGTTTCTCGCTTAATGTAAAGGTTGATGGGTTGAACTTCAGTTGTCCTGCATACCCTGTCGGTCCTACTGGACGGTTCTTTGTGACCAATAGCTTAGTCGTGTTACGTTCATCAGCATCCTCAGATAACTTATCACGCTTCAAGTCCACGACAACAGACGCACGTTGTTCGATCATGCGGCAGTACTTGACAGCACCATCATCGTTTGTGTGTCCAATAGTCACGATACCAACCCCTAGTTCTGCTGCCAACTTGGACAGCCTTACTGACAGATCAGCTAGGAACTGTTCCTTGCTTTCTTCTGCCGCTACACCTGCACTGATGTCCTGTATCGGTTCGAAGAACACATACTGTACACCACAGGCTTGAGATAGATACCTTATCTGAGACAATAAGTCAAGAGGATCATCCTCATCATTCAAATAAAATTGGTATAGTCTCTCGTCTTTAGTCAAGTCTTTGATAGCATCTTGGACTAGACCATCCATGTTCTTGTCTTCGATCAAGTCCTTGCGTGTCAGGTTCTCGTTCAGGTGGTATGACACCAAGCCTAGCAGTGACCGTAGTTTAGTTTCTTCCATGTGCCATATGGCAATCTTGATCTCTGGGTACTGGCTCAGGATACGGTACTCAAGGTACCGCATGAACTCAGTCTTGCCGATACCTGTCTGTGCCTTGAAGAGTGTGAAGTGTCCCTGCATCAGGCCAAGACACATCTCATCGAACTCAACTAGACCTGTCTCAACATAGACATGGTCATCAGCCTTGTTGTACAGGCCAAGGAACTGATCTGTCGTGTTGATCACATTCTCTGGTGTGTACTTCTTAGCATTGAACCATGCGGCCTTGAACTCTTGGGTAGCACCTGCCTGTAGGAACTCGTTAGCATCCTTGTACTTGTCGTGTGGTACACGATAGACTTTGTTCGGGTACATCTTGGCGATCTTGTGGGCGATGGCATTCCCTGCCTCGTCATTGTCGATAGACAGAATGATCTTGTCAAAGGATGACAGCCAGTCATGTACGTTTTCCCATAGCTTGCGTGATGGTTTAGCTGAGGGAAGAGATACCACAGGATTCGGGTACTTGGGGTTGTGCATCATCTGATAGACAGACATAGCATCCAACTCGCCCTCTGTAATAGTCACAGTCTTGGATGTCCCTGCGTTCCAGAGGTTCATACCGAATAGTTCGTCTGACTTGAACCCATCCTTGGCACGGAAGTCCTTCGGGAATATCCGTGACTTGATACCACCTGATGGATATACATAGTCCTGATACTGTTCCTCACCCTTGCTGTTCAGGTATGTGTAGCACCCGAAGAACTTCATTGTGTCTGATGTGATGCCACGCATACCACGGTGGATAGCTGTCATCTTTTCTAGTGTGACCACTTCGGCATTTTTAAATGCTCTGTCGATCCGTTGTTCCATATCATCTCCTGCTTCCCAGTATTCGCAACCGAAACAATAACCATGACCGTCGTCGTATCTTGCGAGGTTGTTCTTTGAACCACACTCAGGGCAGGGTTCATGGTGAGTGAACTTACTCTCTGTCTTCCTCGTATCCATAGTCTTTCCTTCCATACGGTTCGTCGTTGTATCCGTTCCAGTATGCAGCTTTCTGTTCCTTTGTCAAGACCTGTTCTTTCCATGATGACAGATCAGCAGTGCGTCCATAGTATGCATCGGTTGCACCCTTGTCATAAAAAACTTTATTTTCCATCTTGACAATCCTGATTTTCTTCGTATAATAGGGCTGTGCTCTGCACAGGGTATATACTACTAATAGTATCTTGATCGGTACCATAGACATCGTGATAGTGTTCATACTCGTCTATGATCTGACCATAGTTGTTCTTATACCAGTATGTTGGATATATTAGTTGCATTAGAATGGTACCTCGTCTGTTTCGTTTTCTGGTTTCCACACGATATCATAGTTGAACATGGCAAGCAAGAAGTCTTGTAAGGTTCTACCCCACAACTCGCAGGATTTTATATGTGCATGATGGTGGTAAGTTTCTTGCGTATCTTTCTGCACGTGACTGTGATGGTTCACTGTACCAACAGATAAGTTTATTGTTTGTGTCATAGACTTGTACTCTATATGTCATCTGTATCATCCTTGTTTAAGATTGATTGCATTGTCAATAGTCTTTCTATTGTCTCTAAACAATCCTTCCTGTTTTCGAACTGTATTTTCCATTGTTTGTTAGAATCCTTATCAAAGTTTGTCAGACATGTAAACATATCTTCGTCTTCGAACATTAGTAGATCATATGTCATAGCCATACTTCCAGTGTTTAAAACATTCCCAACAGTGATCCTTGCCTAGTGCTTTGTCTATCAACCAGACAAGGTTTCTCTGATCATTCAGGTACCAGACGTAGTTTCTTGCACTGAATGTCTGGAAGGGTTGACCGCCAAGTATTGCGTTCAGTGTGACAGACAACCCTATCCCGATGTTGTAGAGATACTTAGGCATCAGCCAATGCATCTTGTAGTGTAGCTAGTTGACGTTCTAGCATCTTGATCCGACGATTGATACGCATTTTTCTTGTATTGCGTTTAGGTTCGATCAGGTTTTCTTCAAGTAAGATTTTAACACGGTATGCAATACGATTCTTAGGTTCACGCAAGGCAACGGCAATCTGTTTCTGTGTATAGCCTTTGTTGTATGCTTCCATGATAGCATCATCAATGAACTTGTAGTTGTATGATCCGATTTCTGCTTTGTCGAAGTGCTTTGTGTTTTTGTCGTATGTTGGCATGATAGCCTCCTGTTTGTTTAAGGTTTCTAAGTTCATGCGGTTGGCATGTATAGACAGACTGAAACAATCTGTCCTAAATGTCAACCATTAAATTCCATGTTCACGTTTCCATGTTGTCCAAGTGATAGCCTGTAGTTCATGCGGCTTGACACCTACACGTTTCGCAGCCTTGACATATGCCGATTGCATATCACGGTATAGTTTCTTGCCCATGTTAGTCTTGTCGCTTGTCAGTCCTTGACGGATACCTAGGGCGATGTTGTAAGCATGACCGTCAATGGTGACCTCTGTCAAGCCCCTGATGTTTGAATAGAATGATCTGATCTTTTGTCCGTTCAGTCTGGTCAGTATGTCATCATCATCTGTCAAGTCGTCTTCGAGTATTGACCAAGCCTTTTGTTTCATTGTGTTATAACAGGACACCTTGAAGTCTGTCAAGTCTTCACCCTTGACCCATGCTTGGCACATACGTTCGGTATCCTTGACGTTACGTTCCCAACGATTGTTAGGCGATAGTGCAGCCATGACACCAATGACAGTATGAGTGTGTATAAAGTACTTGGTTGAGATAGCCTTGGCGTGTCGCTTTGCTCTGTCGTACCATTCGAGTCCATTGGCAATGTCCTCTGGTGTCGCTCTGTTGTATACTTTGAGTATGTTTCTAACGTGTTGTGTCATTGTACTTGTTCCTCTGTTGATTGATAAAGACATCCAGACAGGGAGGAATCCAGATGCCTATAACAATCAACAAGACACACTCACCCGACCTTTGACGGACTGATTCAAGTCACCGTTCTACCGCCCACGATCTAGGACGCTGTCCGTTAGCAAGTGTTTGCTGTCTTGTCTTTTGTTTCTATTCTTTCACAGTGTCAGACAGTTTATAGAATGTCAAGTCTTTAGTTTGTGTGTGGTCTTTTATATCTTGCCCGAAAACGTAGACCACAAACGCTTCAGACAGTTGCCCTATTTCTAGTACCGCATAGGGACGGTATTCGTGCACAGGGACTAGATTCCACCCTGCAAGGTTAGATTAGACAATGCTCTGGATCAAGGCCGTTAGGCTCCCCGTCTGCGATTGACCGTCTTGGAATGGTGCTATTGTGGCAGCACCTAACCAAGATTGTCAAGAGTTTTGTTTGGTGTAGATTGAAACAAACCTTTTCATTGCCATTGACTGAATCTTTTTGTCGAAGTCCATCATTTCTTGCCAGTTATCCGCAAAGTCAGGGTCTTTGTCATCAAGAACTTTGAACAACTGTTTAGAGTGCCAAGTAAATAATTCGACATATTCTTCCATTGTGTAGTGTCTATCACCTTCACCATATTGCTTTGGTTGTTTAATAGTAATGCTCATCTCAAAACCCTTTCTGGTTCGTGTTTCGTTTCGATGATTAAGTTATGACAGCAGGGATCGGGGATGTACACTATACAGAGGGATAGGAAATGTCATGAAGGGATAGGAATGACAAGAAAACCCAATGAAATAAGGGTTAAAATAATTTGAAAATAATTTAAATTAAATGTTTTTAGGGGTGTTTTTGATAGTGACCTATCCGAAAGGGTGATTCGTTTTCAGGGTCAAACCAGACGAAAGTAATACCAAAACAAGCGAATCAATCAGATCGGACAGCGAATCAGTCCATTCAGAGAACAAATTAGTACAATGAGATAGTTTCAGTATACCCAAAGGGATAGTACCTAAATAAATATAATGTGTCATACCATGTTACCCCATAGGCTATACCAATGGATATGGCTGGGGTATCCGATAGGATATACTGTAAATACAATAGGTTATGGTAGTTACTAACGATGTGATCACATTTCCCATAAGAATTACTTTTGTGATCACAAATAGTACTTACGGATAGAATCTTACTCAAAGGGGCGGGGTATAAATCCTTTAGGTATAGACCCTACCCGAAAGGGGGGCATGGGGGTGCTCTCTGTATGTACAATACGTAAAGAAATTTTCTAAGAAAAATTTCCAGTAAGTAAAAAATGACAACAAGACAAAATAAAACCCCTAGGAAAGAACCTAGAGGGTAGGAATCTGGACGTGGTTATTAAAAGTAAAGATACCTAAAGTAAGGATACTTCAAGTAAGTGTTAGTTTGTTTATTAGATATATACTATAGGGCATCCGTAACGGATAATTTATTATAGCAATTCTTTAAAGGTCTGTCAACAAAAATCGTACATAAAAATAAATTATTTTTTATTTAAGAAAAGTGTTGACAAGGTGTAACCATACATGCTATCATAACACAAGTGATTCGTTTTCCGAGGGCATCGCCTTCGGCTTGTTAAAGGTAGAGAAACCATGTTCACCTTCGAGCAACTAAAGACAGCCAACGGCATTACACGGACTAAGAGCTTATTCTATGAGT
>Ga0222715_10001671_pt1 | contig 21096 bp, 41 predicted proteins | sample C33_9DmetaG_FD_165056 | JGI IMG/M metagenome (GOLD analysis project Ga0222715, IMG submission 165056) | Estuarine water microbial communities from San Francisco Bay, California, United States - C33_9D | ecosystem: Environmental > Aquatic > Marine > Unclassified | place: USA: California... | reverse complement strand
GAAGATGACTTGGAAAGTTAAAGTTTATCTATCGAAAGATAAAGAGGACTGGCTTTATTTGGTAGATGAAAACACACTTGAACCAAAAGTGTTCGATGATTGGACAGATGCTCAAGTAGCGGCACACCTTTGGTCTTATTCAGATATAGAAGAAAAATGAAAATAGTTTTAGCTACTGGCGGTTTTGACCCTATTCATAGTGGACATATTTTATATCTTAAGGCGGCCCGCGAGTTAGGTGATAAATTGGTTGTTGGTCTAAACAGCGACGCTTGGCTAACTCGTAAAAAGGGTAGGCCTTTTATGCCTTTTAACGAACGGAAATACATATTAGAAAATATGTCATTGGTAGATCAAGTGATTGATTTTAATGACGACGACAATTCAGCATGCCAAGCAATATTTCAAATATTAAAAGATAAGAAACCACAGGATACCGTAATATTTGCCAATGGCGGAGATCGAGGCCGGGAAAACATTCCAGAATATATTGTATACAGTGGAGCAAGTCCTGTAAAGTTTGAATTTGGTGTTGGCGGTGATAATAAAGCAAACAGTAGTAGTTGGATATTAGAAGAATGGAGTGCTCCAAAAACTGTTCGTAATTGGGGATATTATAAAGTATTATATGAAGGTGATGGGTTTAAGGTTAAGGAGCTTGTAATTAACCCACATAGTAAATTAAGTATGCAACGTCATCAGTATCGAAGTGAGACTTGGAATATTGTTAGTGGAGAAGCAGACATCCTTACCAATCATACTTTATATGATCCTTTCGATGGCGCTTATGTCCATCATCTACACAGAGACAACCCATTTAACATTCCACCAATGACATGGCATCAGTGTGTTAATAATACAGACAAGCCTGCACATATTGTTGAGATATGGAAAGGTCCAAATGATAAATTAAATGAAGACGATATTCAAAGATATCATAGCATTGAAACCCTCTGCAAGCAAAGCAGCTAAGAGGCTTAAATACGTCTTGCTAACTAATTGTTTTTTTTGTTATTATAATATCCTAACAAAGGAGATAAATAAATGAAGATGATCGTGACAGAAGTTGAGAATGAAGGTCTTGAGGCTCTGATGGGTAAACGAGTTACTCTGTTTTGTGGTGTTTATATTTACACCGGAAAGCTGGTAGGTGTGAATGACACTTGCGTTAAGTTGGAAGATGCTGGTATTGTTTACGAAACTGGTCCTTTTACTGAAAGTCATTGGAAGGACTGTCAGAAACTACCTAACGATTGGTATGTCGCTACTCAGAGTATTGAATCGTTTGGTGTGTTGAAGTAGTCTTGTTATAGCTGATGTTCCAAACAAAGATAATTAAGACTAGGACTGGGTATAGGTCTAGGCCTTGGGCTTGGTCTCGATCTAGGTCTTGGTCTAGATCTAGGTCTGGATCTTGGTCTATGTCTTGGTCTAGGTCTTGGTATGGGGCTTGTTCTGGGTCTTGGTCTGGGGCTTGGTCTAGGACTGGGTCTAGGTCTTGGTCTAGGTCTGGGAGTAATTGATGTTCCAAACAAAGAGAATTAAGACTAGGACTAGGTCTGGGTATAGGTCTAGGTCTGGGTATAGGTCTAGGTCTGAGTATAGGTTTAGGTCTGGGTCTTGGTCTTGGTCTAGGTCTGGGTATAGGTCTAGGTCTGGGTCTAGGTCCGGGTCTTGGTCTAGGTCTTGGTCTGGGGCTTACTCTGGGAGTAATTGACTTCTTTTGGCATTCCTTACGATGTATTACTAATGGGGTACGCTGACACAGGAAGAGTTCTCATAAACGATATTGATTGGGAAGGTAAAGTAAAAGCACATTGTGTAAATTTGCAACGTGATACGGGTTTTTCTGATACTGACTGGGAGACTGTAGGTCTATGAGTTTAATGCCCTCGTATTATACTACGACTAATACAAAAAAACATAAAAATCGTAAGAAATCTAAGTCCCTGATTGCAGCAGAGAAGGAACATAAGAAGTTCCTTGAGCGCATGGGGGTACGGTCCCGTAGCTCAGTTGGATCAGAGCAACGGCCTTCTAAGCCGTGGGTCGCAGGTTCGAGTCCTGCCGGGATCGCCAATCGTAAGGACGTCGGTGTTGGTACACAGGGAGAGCTTATACCTCTTTCAGCGGCAGATTACCGTTCTCGAGAAGGTTCGATTCCTTCGGCGTCTACCAATTCACGGAGTGTAGGAAAGTCTGGTAATCCGCCACATTTGGGATGTGGAAATCGGGAATTCGAATCTCTCCGCTCCGACCAAGTTTTCTATGACCCATCAATGGCAAAGAAAAAAGAGAAGATATATACTGGTACAGAGATCATCGGTATCGCACAGATGCATAAATCCAATGCAGTGCCGATTCGTAACAAGAAGAGTGCCGAAGAAGTTGCAAAGATGAGGCGAGGATGAAGATTAAACTTCCAGAGTATGGTTATTTTGCGCCAGTAATCTTTCATTGGCATTCATATGAATCAGAGTGGCATTTTTCAATATTTCTAGTTGAGTGGGAAGAACACGAAAGATCATTGTTCAGTATTGGCAAAAGATACGATACGTGGTTTATAGATTTGTTTTGGAAAAGATTATTACCAAGAGATGATAAGTGAGGCGAGGATAAAATGGGCTGGCATTATCAGGCAAGAAAGAAAACATACGATAGTGAAGTTCTTTATGAACTCGTAGAAGCGTATCCTGATCTTATGGAAGATGGTGATACTCTTATTCCACACACTGTAGATGCTGTAAGTATCAGTTCAGGTTCAAAGGAAGAACTTGCCAAATGGTTACGGAAGGCTGCTGATGATGTGGAGAAGTATGACGTAATTGATGGTGATAAGTGAGGCGAGGATGAAATTTAAAATAGGATCTTATCCAAGCAGGTTTCGATCTTGTGTTGTAGAACTTAAATTGCACTGCCAGCAAAGCAGCTAAGAGGTTTAAATACGTCTTGCTAACTAATTGTTTTTTTGTTATTATAATATCCTAACAAAGGAGATATAAATGAAAAAACAAGAGTATAATAATTTTGTTATCATGTCTGCTAAAGATATGGAACAATGGCTTCGTGAGTCTTTTGTATCTGATGATTGTCAGCATTTAGAAACCTTTAAATTAAAAAAGATTGAAACAGATTGGTCTAAGCGTAGAACCTGTTCTAGGGGAGGTTGGTATCATGGTGTTAATGGCCCTGGTATTAACATTGCTATGAATAGAACCTGTAAGTCTACTTATGGTCAATCAACTCGTTGGTATGAGTATGCTTCTTTTGATAGAAACAAAGATATTGGGGGGTTCTATTACTATGACCCAGAAGATTCTCTTATTGCTACTGTAGCGCATGAAGTAGCTCACGCCGCTCAATATCATAGATATTACTCTAATCCATCTGTAGAATCTAGAGATAAGCCTCATGGGCGATTATTTAAATACTACTATAAAGCGCTCCGCAGAAAATTTGTAAATCCTTATTTGCCTGATCAAGCTGTTCTTGAAAGAGAGTATAAAAAGGAAATTAAAGAAATACGTTTTGACGAGTTTAAATTTGCAGCTAAACCAGCATAAGAACTTTTGTAATCGACCTTGGACGGAAATGCACATCGAGGAGAATGGAAACATTACTCCTTGTTGTGTCATGCCGTCCAATATCTTTTTTGTAGGTAAAGGTATTGATGATTATCTACAAAGTGATAAACTCGCAGAAATAAAAAACTATTTTAAACGTGATGAGCAACATCCCTATTGTCGCTTTTGTTGGGACGCAGAACGCAATGGAATTCGTTCTCAGCGTGCAACAGATAAAACAATACTATCTTCTTTGCGTAAAATTCACATTCGATATAATAATATTTGTAATTTTAAATGTAGAATGTGTAATCCTAAATATAGTTCTACCTGGGAAGAAGAAAATAAGCAACACAATTATTTTAAGCATGAATATACTCGTGTAAAAGATATTTTTGAAGAAGTTCCTGACTTATTTACTTTAATACTTAAAAATAAACATTCTTTAGAGCAGATCAATATTAGTGGTGGAGAGCCTTTTATAGCAGATGCTAATTTACGTTTTTTAGATTGGTTGATTGAAAATAAGTTAACTAATATAACATTAGCATATAGTACTAATCTATCTAAGTTAGAGCATAAAGGTAGAGACTTACTAGAACTTCTTAATAAATTTGATAAAGTTATTCTTAGTGTATCTGTTGATGGTTATGGTAAAGCAGTAGAATATAGTAGGTATGGTTTTAAGTGGAATATTTTTGAAAATAATATACAAAAAATAAAACATTTAATAACTAATTTAGTATGTGTTGTAAATATTTATTCAGTATATTCTATTCCTCAATTACAGTATTTTGCTAAAAAAAATAAATTTAATATTAGCTATCAACCCTGCTTATATCCACAATTTTTATCTATTCAATCACTACCAATAAAAGAAAAGTTGCAGATTCAAAAATTTTATGATAATGTAAAACAAGCTGGACATTTATATAATTACTCAGCAATTAAAACTCATATATTAGACTATATGTTTGCAGAGCAGTTAGATACTTATTCTGTGGGAGAAGTAACTTATAATTGTAATCAAAATTTTAAATTATTTAATTCTATGTTAGATACCTACAGAAAAGAAAATTTTATTAAAGTATTTCCACAATACAGTGGATGGTACCAGGAGATTAAATAAATGGCTAATGTTTATATAGGAAGTGATTATACAATTACGGATGTTAATATGTCTAATACAGCAAATGATGCTCAAGTTTGGTATCAGGTAGTTTTTCAGCGAAATGATAGAGAAGATGCTACTATGTACGTAACAGCTTATAACGATCCTAAGTTCCCAAAAAATTTAGATAAAAATAATTTTATCGCTAATGTGTTACCAGAAGTTAATACTTATATTAGTATTCTTGATAGTGCTAATCAAAATGATCTTGAGAGTTGGAATACCGAGGATTAATTGTATTTAGTTACTAACGGCTGTTCTCATACTTCTGGTGCAGAACTAGAATATGAGTTACAAGATTCTTGTTATGAAAAAGCTTGGCCTAAGCATTTAGCTAATTTACTACAGTGTTCTTCTATAAATTTAGCTAAATCAGGAGCTAGTCAAGATAGAATAATTAGAACTACTTTATGCTGGTTAGGTAATAATTTAGATAAAATAAAAGACTGTTTTATCATTATTCTTTGGCCGGGTCCTCTTAGAACAGAAATTAGAGCTGATGGTGTAACCTGGCCCCAAGATGATGACTGGATTCCGCTTGTTGTAGGAAATGATGTTCTATATAAAAAACAATTTCCTTACGAGGTATACAGATACTATGAATCTTGGTTATCTCTAAGAGACGTTTACTTAGATGCCACTAACTTTCTAAAAAATGTTATTTCTTTACAAAATACACTAAAATTATATAAAATACCTTATTTATTTTGGAACGCTTCTTCTTGCATTTGGATTCATGATAACAGACTTAGTCCCTTATGTAAACAAATAGATAATAGGTACTATCCTAATTTTTATGAACCAAGTTTCCAAATGAATGCTATTTTAAGCACTAATGGGGGTACGAAAAATTTTCAACACTGGGATGAGAAAACTCAACGCTGGTGGGCAAATTTTTTATATAATTACACTCAAAAAAATTATACTTTCTAATTGCTAAATACCGTTATATTTCATATAATATAAAAATGAAACAGCATATTATGGATGAACTATTTACTCTGGCACAAGCAGTCGAGCCAGTTCGCGGGGCTAGGATTGCTGCGGGCATTGTTCACAGAGGTAAGATTGTAGGTTATGGTTACTGCCATAAAAAATCTCATCCTTTTCAAGCAAAATTTGCTAAGAATGAGCACGCAGTATTTTTTCACGCAGAAACTCATGCTATAAAAAATGCACTCAATAATATATCTGTTTCAGATCTTAAAAAGAGTTCTCTATATGTAGCTAGAGCTAGATTCAAAAATACTAAGGCTAGAGAATGGGAGTATGGGCTTGCTCGTCCTTGTGAGGGCTGTCAGAACTGTATTGAGACTTTTGAAATACAAAATATATTTTACACGTTAAATCGCAAAGGGATTGCGATTCATTAGGAGAAAGCAGTGAAATGGTTACTTGTTTTAGCCCTACTTATATTTTCTAAAGTAGCTTATGCAGATCACAATAAAACTATTCCAGAATGGTCTCTAAAAGATATAATTCTTGTACCTTATATGTGCCGTACAGAAAATACCATTCTTCAAATTGCTGATATTGATAAGAGAGGCCCCGCAAAAGAAGTTGTTAAGCAAGTAAATAAAAGTTTATCTTTATCTGGCTGTGTTCTTTTTTCGAAAGCTTTACCTTTTGAAGTAGAAGAGATTATATATGAGTATTTAAATCATGAAAATAGAGACAGTGTAGTATTACGTATCTACTCTTCAGAGCTGAAAATATCTGGCTATGCTCTTAGTTTTGGAAAAGCATCAAAAACAGGAATTTAATGAAAACATATACAAAATGGGGACAACACCAGGTGCTTTGGAGCCGAAAAGGCACTAAAGTAAAAACTATTGCAGTTCAACCAGGCAAAGGCTTATCTTTTCAAAAACATCGTAAAAGAAAAGAGTTATGGCTCATTGCCGAAGGAACTGCTACAATTAAAACATACCCAAAACTTAATACGCCATCGGAAGAAGTAAAATTAGAAAACATTACCACTATTGTTAAAGAGAAACATACTCACTTTTATATAAATGCTGGAGAGTGGCATCAATTAATTAACGAGACCGACGAGTATTTATTTGTTGTTGAAATTCAGTTCGGTGAGGAAACAGAAGAAGATGATATTGAAAGATTATTCTACTATGAAAAAAATTCAGATTGAAATTTCCGAAAAAAGTTTTTGGAAAAATAAAGATACTCCTCCTACAAAAAAAGTTTTATATACCTTTTGTATCCCTATTTTAGGTGATGCGTTTTCTCGTGATTTAATGCCAGTCAAGCAAATTGTGCAAGAAATAAAATACTTGCTAAAAAGGGTTAAACTCAGCTAAAATTGTTATTATGGCTGAAATAATCGCATTTCCCACTAAAAAAGCAAGAATAAAGTATGACTTTGCAGATGTTGTTGAGTGTGCTTTTTGCGTAACAGCAGTTAATTTGTGGGGAAATATGTATAATAAACCATTAGCGTCTCCTCATAATTTACATGAGTTTGAGCCTGCTTTTGTGCTAGATTGTGTTCAAAAAGCTGCTACATCTAATGTATTTTCTGCTACAGCTCGTCATACGTTTAATCGTATTGGAAATATGATTCAAGCACAAATATGAAATGGCTTTTTATAATACAAACGTAAAGGCACCAAAAGATTGGTATGCTACTTTTAGCACTGATCTGCATCTATATAGTTTTGATATAAATCATGACTATTCGTTAACTACCCGCCTATCTTTAGACCTTCTTGAAGAACTAATCAATACTAATGAATATTGTACCCTTCCTTTTAGTGGTGGGGCAGATTCTATCTTTATGATGTATTGTTATGCACAGTTAGTTCGTGAAAAACGTATTGATCCCGCAAAAGTTGATATCGTAACAGGACTATGTTATTCTTTAGAGGGCACTTTACTAAGTTCTTGTGTAGATGTAGTCACACAACTTACTCGCTCTTTAGCTCTGCCTACTCGTTTTATTGATATTGTTTTAGACGAGCGCGTAGATCGAGCGTGTTTGCAAATACTAGCAAGTGAGTGTGAGTATAATATAGGAAAACTGTTACAATACTATATCTTTTCTCTTTGTGAGGGTACTATCATTATTCCTGAAGGACGACCAATCATTTATAGACGTCCACAACTAAAAGGTTCAGTTAGAGATGACACTCCAATTATACTAGGTGTGTGTGCTTCTTATGAAAGAGAGAATCGAATCAATCTTTTTTCTTATTCACAAGCGTTATTTGCTTCTTTTTTAACTAATGAGTGTGTGCACTTTAAACCAAACAATCACTCTATAACTTATGCAGAGAGAAATAGGCGACACGATTCTAAAATACCACTTTATAACTATATCTTTCCAATTAACCAAGCAGATAAAATACCTTCTGCGACATCTTTAGGAGTAAATCTTCCAAAAACTGCATACACAATTAATAAAATTTTATATCATTCTAAGATACAGCTTCACGAAGAAGAATCATTATTTTCTCTTTCAGACTATTATGGTCATTCTTTTTCTGCAATAAACAAAAATTCAGAAATTGCTTATTGTCTTTGCTAAAAATTTCTGCTATTATAATTTGAACACAGAGTGGTTCACGAATGAACATAGCTTTGGAACAAGCGGTGGAACATATGGAACACAGCGTTTGATTCGGAGAATCGCAGCGTGGGAAACGGAGTTTCTTAGAGATGGACGTCAGAATTGCGTCCATTTTTTTGTTGCTTTTTATTAAAATTTATTTTATACTTAATCATAATATGGAGAGATAACATGCCTCAATATATGGTTAGAAAAGGTAAAATTGGTTATGAAATTGCAAAATTTGATGACACAGATACGCCAGTTGATGTATATACCGTGGGTTACAGAGGCTGTTCTTGTCCTGCTCGTTCTAAGTCTTGTAAGCATGTAAAAATTCTAAAAGCATGGTTAAAAACCAGTGAAGAAGGAGTAGTATATGACGATGCAGCGAATAATATCGGTAATATTTTTAACTTTACTGCTCTACCCCACTAACTTAGCAGATGCTAATTCTTCTACTCAAGAACCTAGTAGCATAGAAAAAGAAAATCCAATTACTTGTTTAGCTAAAAATATTTATTTTGAAGCTAAAAGTGAAAGTTTTGCTGGACAAGCCGCCGTTGCATTAGTTGTTTTGAATAGAGTACAAGATAAAAGGTTTCCTGATGAAATATGTAAAGTTATATACGAAGGACCGCACTACGAAAGCTGGAAAACTCGTGCAATATCAGATCTTCCAAAAGAAGAGCGAGTGTATTATCCGCGTAGAGATAGGTGTCAGTTTTCTTGGTACTGCGACGGTAAAAGTGATAATCCCAAAGAAGAATCTGCATATGAACAAGCTCACAGAGTGGCTTGGTTAGTATTAAACGGGCATTTATTTGATTTTACACAAGGGGCAACTCATTATCATGCTGTTTACGTTGACCCTGCTTGGTCAAAACACCCAGATGTTAAAAGAATAGTTAGAATAGATAATCACATCTTTTATCATTGGCATGAATAATTTTCTTGCTAATTCGTATTTTTTTCATTATAATTAAAAAAATGACAACAAAAGCACAAGCACTTCGTATGGGATTAACTCCCAATTTATTTATTCCTTGGGACGATAGGTGTAACCTTGACCGCAGGGAACGTAGACTATTACGAGCAAGAATGGGTTTTCATTCTTGGGAAGATATGTTAGTTGTTTATGAATCGTGGGATTCTTTAGCAAAACAATTCAAAATGACTTTTGATGAAGTTCATGAGTTTAGACGTAAATTACACATATAGAGGGAAAAATGGCACATAATGTAGAGACTATGGCTTATGCTGGAGAAGTTCCTTGGCACGGGCTAGGGAAGCGAGTGCTTCCCGATTTAACACCAGGTCAGATGCTTGTTGAGGCTGGTCTGGATTGGCAAGTTGTTAAAACACCTATCTACTATGATTCTGACGTTCAAGATGGTATTGAGATTAACGGTAGCTATGCTCTTATTCGTAGTACTGATGGTCAGTATCTAACTACAGTTGGTCCTAACTGGCGTCCTCTCCAAAATCATCAAGCCTTTGACTTTTTCTATGACTTTGTAATGCAAGGTGATATGGAAATGCATACGGCTGGCTCCCTTCAAAATGGTAAAATCGTTTGGGCACTAGCTAAGATTAAAGAGTCGTTTACTATTGTAGGCGATGACGAAATTGAACAGTTTATGCTGTTTGTTAATCCTCATCAAAGGGGTAAAGCTATTGAGGTACGGTCCACTAATGTTCGAGTTGTTTGTAATAACACTCTGGATTTTTCACTACAAAGCGACTCTTCCCGCCGCATTTCGGTAAATCACAATTCTGCTTGGGATGAAGATTATGTTCGGGAAATGCTTGGGCTCGCTCATAAAGCATCCTCGGAATACGCTGAAAAAGCACGCTTTTTAGCTACTAAAAACTATCAAAATGTTACTCTCGCTGAGTTTTTAGATCAAATCTTTCCAAATACTGGAAAGTCAGATGATAGGTCTAAGAATGCAAATCGTGCTCTCGAAGTTGTACATCAACAACCTGGCGCTCAGTATGCAGAAGGTACATGGTGGCAAGCATTTAATGCAGTGACATACATGACTGACCATGAAATGGGTCGTAATGCTGATAGCCGTCTTACTTCGGCGTGGTTTGGTCAGAACCGCACTCGTAAAGCAAAAGCACTTGATTTAGCACTAGAATACGCTGAAGCCGCTTAGCGGTGAACGTCTTAACCTCTTAAAGTAAAAAATCCCTTGCTTAAAGGGATTTTTTTGTGTACATTATTAAAGTAATATTTTAATTAGGATTTATAAGATGATATCTACAAGACTTAAAAAAGCTTACTTAGATCTTGAGGAAATTGCACACACTAAAACTGTTGCAGAACTTGTTGCTTATTATGATAAAACAGAGCGTGGAGTTAAAAACGCTCTCTCATACCGTAAACTTTGTTGTTTAGACTATCCGAAGAAAAAGAAACAACAAATACAAATTTATAAAACAGGTAATAAACCGGGTGCGATTATTTTACCTGAACCTAGTTCGATTATTTTATCTGACCCTGGTCCAAAAAAATCTATTAATTTAAAACCTAAAGTTACTTCGTTAACAACTGAACAAATTGAAGTTCTATACCCAAACGCTCTTCAAGATTATGATAATTATAAGGATTTTTTACTCAGCCACTCTTGTTTAGTAGACGGACTCATACAAGGTCAAAAAAGTAAAACAATTCAGTATTCAATAGTAAGGTTATCTAACGAGCATCCTGACTCCCTTCATTTTTGTTATTTTACTATTGATGATATTGTAGAAAAAAATTCTGTCATAGAGTCTTTAATATCTTTTGGTAAAGACCCTGATAAAATTATAGAGTTATTTACAGATAAAACTCTCTCTGAAAAAGATCATCTTGCTAATATTAAAAAAGGTTGTATTTATATTGCTAATTATAATGCTGCGAGATTAAAAAGCAAAAATATTATGAATTATAGGCTAGCCCTAAGAGATTTTCACGACCTTTCCTCTGAGAATAAAGCTGTCTTAGTTCTTGATGATCTTTACGACGCCCTCATTGATAAAGATTTAAGTGCAATCACTGAGGAGGATATTAAAAGGCTAATAAACAGTAGAGCAGCAAGAGATAGCGCTCTTTCTGACTTTGAAGAGTATTTTAAGCATGTTACAAAAATTGCAGGCACGTGGACTAGTCTTATAGGTGCAGAAATACCTGATACATATATGTTTGTCAATCCTCCTGATAAATATACACATGATGATATTAACTTTTTGGAAGCTAAAAAATCTAACGATTACTATGTACCTCAAGTAGAAAAACATACAAGTGTTTATACTACTAGCAGAAAAGGACGTAGACCTTCTATATTTCAAGACTCCACTGTAATGAATTGGTGGAAAAAAGAAGGTTATAACCGTGAATTTGTTTTTGGTGCTGCCATTGGTGTAAGTGAGACCTTGTCTACATGGGAAACAGCTTATGGAACCTCCGCTGATTGCCATAATTTAATAAGTGAAATTACTGGGCCAAAAGTCGGCGTGTTAGTTGTTGCAGGAACTTCCTACGATGAAGATAATCGCATTCTTATCAAAGATAATGGTAGCGAAACTGATAGTAATTATTATAATGTATCTTTTGATGGTGATGTATTTAAGTGTGAAGAGCTTAGTGTTGCGAATCATAAAGACGCTATACAACAAATGAAGGAAAGATATGATGGTAGAGTCATAGTCTTTAATCAGAAAAATTTATGGAAACAAGCTAAAACTATTTGTTCATCTGATGGAAAATGTGTCATGATAGCCTTTTATAGCCCACGTCTTCCACAATTCTCAGATGGTATAGTACAATTCGTAGAGAGACTCAAAGGCACTTTTAATACTCACCCATCAAGATGGTTGATCACCGATAGAGATGAGCATATCAAATATACTACTGCTCTTGGTGATATAAACGCTATGAGAGATGTAATTCAATATCATTTTGAAACAAAAGATACAGATAAAGTTAAACAGAAATTTAAAACGTCTCAAGAATACTATAACTATCTTTTAATTCATAACTTAACACTTAGTTCTAATAAACCTGCTAGACGAGAGCATAGATTTGGTAACAGACTCACAAAAAACGATTATTTTGAAGCCTTATCAGTTGATGCTTTTAAAAAGAGTGAGTATAAAGACATACCAATTCAAAGTATTTATGTTGCCTTAACTAATTATTTTGATGAACCCCTAGATGGAGAAAAAATTGATATTAAGGTTATTTTAAACGAGGATATCTGGGAAGATCATTTAGAGGAGAAAAAACGCATTGAAAAGATTATTCAAAAAAGAGATGAGAATGATTCGTATCGTAACATAACAAAATATCATTCAAACTATAAGGACAAAGATCCTCGTTACATGAGTGATGATGCATTTAATAGAATTATGGTTGATTTTAGTCAGGGTTACGCGGTCATCATTGCTTTAAAACATAGTCAAAACGATATTATATCAGATTGCACAGGAGTTCTTGTTCAACACTCGATTGACGGTTCTTTAAAGCTATTTCGAGAGAATAAACAGGACCAAACCTACGCTGTTAAAGTAAAAGAGTAATATGAAATCAAAATTCGATAAATTTTATACTAAGGAAAAAATTGTTAAACAATGTTTAGCAACTTTACCTAGTGATAAGACATTTGATTTATGGGTGGAACCAAGTGCAGGTGCGGGTGCTTTTTTATTTAATTTGCCTGAGCCTAGAATTGGCTTAGATATAGCTCCCGATCACGATGAGATTATAAATCAAGATTTTTTACAGTGGAAATTTCCTGAAAATAAATCTATTGCTGTAGTTGGAAACCCTCCTTTTGGTCGTCAATGTTCTCTCGCATTAAAATTTTTTAAACGATCCTCTTTATTTGCTGATCTAATTGCTTTTATTTTACCTAGGACTTTTAAAAAAGTTTCTATACAGAATAAACTTAGCACAAAATGGGATTTACAGTACGAGTTAGATCTACCAGCAACTTCTTTTGAATTAATTAATGATTATGGTTCTATTAAGAACTATTCTGTTTCATGTGTTTGGCAAATTTGGGAACGCATTCCTGATGGTGGGCGTAGAAAGAAAATAAAGATTGAACAGAACCACTCTGATTGGGAATGGACTACAAAAGATAAAGCAAAATTTTGTATGCGTCGAACTGGTGGATCAGCAGGTAAAATGTACAAAGATTTTGATAAATATGCTGTTGAAGGGAATTATTTCATAAATTGTTCAGACGAAGTATATGAAAAACTTGACAGCTTGTATGATAAATTTCAAAAAGTAGCATATGATACTGTTAGCAATCCCAGTTTATCTAAAGGCGAAATAGTCTATATATATAAAAAATTACTTGCATCTTCGTAAAAAATATACTATTATATCTATGTAAGTTGCCTTTGGGACTTACATAAACCTCGCTTTTTAAGGAGAAACGAAATGACACGTTTTGATTCAAGCATCTTTGATGCACTCGAAAATATGATGCTCGGTAATGTAGAGCATCTCACCCGCCCAATCAAGGGCACTCTTCCCTACGATGTAGTAAAGCGCGATAATGATGGTCGTATTGTCATCAATGTTGCAGTTGCAGGTTATACCAAGGACAATCTTGAAGTAACCTGGCAGGACGGACTACTCTCTATTGAGGGTAAAGGTCTTCCGTATGCCGAAGAATTTACTACTATTTACAACGGTCTCTCAAAGAGAGCCTTCAAGGCACAGTTCCCAGTTTCGCCTGTGTATGTTGTAGATGAAGTATCTCTTAGCAATGGTATTCTTTCTATCGCTTTCAAGCGGAATGAAGATTATGTTAAGAAGATTGATATTAAGGACCAAGACTCCTCAACTATTAAGATTGAGAAGAAAGCTGCTTAATTGAAGGGTGGGGAGGGAGCAATCCCTCCCCAACTTAAAGGATGTTAAAGCAAAATATTTTAGATACATTTTATAAAGAAGGTGTTTTACTTTTAGATTTTAAAATTTCATCTTCAACAGTTGAAGAATTACAAGATGAATGCGCTAATTTAGCCTTATCTGAAAGCGATGACTCTTATATAGAAGTGGGAAAAGAGCATCCCAGAGCTTTACTAGGTATTACTAAAAAGTCTAAACTTTTTGACAATATTTCAAGGTCAAGTCCTTTTTTGCCTATAGCAAAACAGGTACTTCAAACTTCAGATGTTTACTTACATCAAGCAAAAGTAAATATGAAAGCCCCTTTTAAAGGACATTCTTGGGCTTGGCATCAAGATTATGCTACTTGGGGACCAATTGATAATTGTCCTTCCGATAAAATGTTAAATATTTTTTTATTTTTGGATGATATAACTGAGCTTAGTGGGTGTCTTTATATTATAAATCGTTCTCATAAAAAAGGAGTTTTGCCAGGGCAGTGGGAAGATAATGTAGCTTATCCACTATTTAGTACTTCGCATAGCGTTGTATCAGAATTATTTGATAATGGCGTTACTCCTCTTATAGGAAAAGCAGGAACAATTGCTATAGTACATCCGAGTAGTGTTCACGGATCAAATGCAAATTTATCTCCTAAACCTAGAAGGCTCATACATTTTGGATATAATAGGTGTGATAATCATCCTACTGAAATAAATTATAAAAGAAAAGATGTGCAAGCAAACAGAGATTTTAGTCCTTTAGAGGCTTTATAAGCAATGGAATTATTACTTAGTACTTTATTTGCTCTATTTTTGTATATGGTTTTTATTTTTCCTTTTGTTATGTTCTGTATAGGTATTTGCAGAAAGGTTTTCAATGATTGATTCAGATCAAGATGCGTGGGAAGCTTATCCTCAACATAGATGGGTTTTTAATAAGTTAGAAGTGGCACTACGACAAGGATTTCATGCGGGTCCCGCTTGTTCTCGTGTTACGTTTGAAGGTAAAAAGAAAGTTGTTATTCGTCCTATCTACAACTTATTTGGAATGGGAGTAGGGGCTCATATAACAGAATTAGATAGTGCTAGTTGCAATCCTGCATTACTCCGTAATGAAATTGTACCTATTGGACACTTCTGGTGTGAGTATTTTGAAGGTCCACATTATTCTATTGATTATCACCGCACACGTTCTCCAGTAGGTTCTATATTTGCTTGGGAGCCTTTTCATGCGATGGAAGGTCTAAACGACGAAAGCAATCTCCATCGTTTTAATTCTTGGAGACGTGTTACCATTCCTACTATTAAATTACCACATTTTTTAAACGATATTACTGATGTAGAACATATCAATATTGAGTGCAAAGGCAATAAAATATTTGAAATTCATCTTCGCACTGGTAATGATATACTACACGATATGCCTATAGGTTCCTGGGCGTTTCCTGTTTGGAATGACCAAGAATATCTTACGCAAAATCCTGCTTTTGTTCCTAATTTTTATAGTGATATTAACCTTTATAAATCTGCGCAGTCAGATTTTTATCGTCTAGGATTCCTTTTAAAGAAACCTTAATCTTGCTTAATGCTTAAATTTTTTGTATTATAACTATACTGAAACAAAGGAGATACCGATGCCTACTTACACTTTTTCTGTTTCGTCCACTTATGATGAGAAAGAAGATAATAAGTTTGAAGTCCACCCGGATATCAACTATAGTTTTGATATTAACTTCAGTGATTTTGACGTTGATGAAGTTGTATATCATTTTAATCAGTTTTTAGCTGCTCAAGACTTAGCTGTAGATGTTACAAAAGATCAAGATGACTAAAATTTTATTTTCCGTTTGGACATCAGGTGACCTTTATGAGTGTGGAGATCTTACGAATACTTACTACGGTCCTGCCGTAACAACTTCGTATGAGGAAGATGGTCGCATCTATGTTACAAACGGAGAATATTGTTCCCGTGTTAATTTTTGTCCGTTTACTGGTCGTAAGGCTAAACATCAGATAGAGGGAGGTTTCGGTGCCTAATTGGTGTGATAACTCTGCTTATTTCAAACACAATAATCCAGAAAAGCTACAAGAACTAGCAAAAGCTGCTGAAGAAGGAAGACTACTTCAGTATTTGTGCCCTCGTCCTGATAACGATGACTGGTATTCGGACCGCCTTGCTAATTGGGGAACAAAGTGGGACGTAGACTCAGAGGTAGTATCTAAAGATGTTGATGGAGTTCGTGTATATTTTCATTCTGCTTGGTCTCCTCCCATAGAAGCATATAAATATGCTGAAGAGAATTCGGGTTGGAGTATTGAGGCTACTTATGTAGAGCCTGCGATGGATTTCATTGGAGACTATACTGATGGAGTAGATTCTACCTTTTCTTTGAATGATGCTCCTGATTGGTTGAAGGATGATTATGAATGGGTTTATGACTGGATAGCTGAAAACGAAGAGGAAATGGCAAATGAAGCATGATTTCGGAGAAAAAGTAGGTAAATGCGAGCACTGTGAGATCAACCTTTGGTCTTCTACTGATGGCAAACCAGCAATCTGGCCTTGCAATCTTCAAGGGTGCCCGTATGAAAATCCACTAACACAGAATCGTCATATTACTATTGACGACTTTTCGCCTACGGGAAGTGGGCTTGGACAAATTGACTTTTAAGGAGAGCTAAATGGCTGAAACAACAAAACCTGCTCCAAGAACTAATAATACGCAAGAAGACCTAACTAAAGAGTTAGACGGCGTACTTAATAAATTACGCGAATTGATTAAAAAACGTAATGAACGTATTATTGAGTTACGAGCAGAAATTGAGCAGCTTGAGCAAGAAAATTCTAAGCTTGACGAGCGTATCAATGGTATTCTGTCGGATATTTAATAAATGAAGAACCGCAGTGGTCGTCAACTAACACTTGAAGAAAAGCTGGACCCTCATTTTTTTGATAAAAATTTCGAAGCAAGAAGGACTACAAAGCTTAAAAAGAAAGCTTTGCACAATAAACGCAGATTCAAAAAAACCAATCAAGCAATTACTAATGAGCTTGATGTTCTTCTGAAACTCTCTTAACTGTTACTTTATGTTTGCTTGTTGCTAATTTTCCTGATATCATTTGTTTTCTAGGTGAAAGAGGAGAATTTTATGTTAAAGTTTTTCAAACTAAAAACCCTTGATATTGCTAGTGGTATCGTATCTTCGGCAACTTTTAGGCAACGTATCGCTTGGTTGGTAGCAGGTTGTCCCCTTAGAGACCCTAAGGTTGTAGCTCGTTTTGTGGAAAAAAAGAATAAGGACAAAGAAAAAAATTATATGAATGAACGCACACATGCAACTTCTAACACTTTTTCATTGCCCAGCAGTTAAAAATTTTGTATAATCTAAAAACAATGAGAGAGGGATCATCCTCTGGGCCAGCGTGCTAAAGGTAAAACCAGTTAATGATCCAACGAAAGAACGGAACGGTCTTTACCCTCTCTCAAAGTTAACAATTATCTTGCTAAGAGCTTAAAATTTTGGTAAGATATAAAAATGATCAGAGAGGGATCATCCTCTGGGCCAGAGCGCTAAAGGTAAAACCAGTTAATGATCCAACGGAAGGACGGAACGGCCTTCACCCTTTCTAACGATGAGCCGGGCGGGAAGATACTGACGGGTACTTTAAGAAGTTATCCGTGATTACAAACTGATAGTTTGAGGGTCAGTATCACTTTGCCCTAGCGGACGGGGACGTAAATAGTAGTCCGCAGTCAAGCGGTGTGTTGCGACTGAAAACACATGCCAGTGGATACAAACCTACTAAAGTGGTTTGATTGGCAAAGTGGCTGAAGTGATACTTTACCAAACTGCTGGTACATTTCTAGAGGTGTATCGGTCACATACACGGTAAAGCGGTTGCGGAGTCACTGGATACGAGCGGGGAAGCGGGGCGACGTATTCTGATTAGTCTGTTGTTTAGGTAGGGATAACCAACGATAAAAAACCCTCCGCAAATACTAAAAAGTTCATTTTGAACTTGCTTGTTTCTGAATTTTTTAGTATTATAAATATACTGAGTTGAGCGACTCCATTACGCCGCCTACCGTGATGTAGAACAACGCTCCTCGGTGTAAGGTAAGGGTCGCCACTGGAATTGAGTCTCGCAGTTCCATGCTCGGTCGGAGCGACCCACTCGGCAGGCGGTGAGGGGGCTGTGTCGAGATTACAAGTTATGCAGGGAGGAACTAGTTACCCTATCTCCGAGGATAAACGGGTAGCAAGACAATGATCTGGCTCGGAGCACTCGCCGTCCAAAGTTCCTTCCGCCCTAATTTTTTAGTTGCTTGTTGGTTAAAAGTTTGCTAAACTAAGTTTACAAGATGAGGGAAGGAGTCGCCTCTAACTTGACTCCAGCGTCTCTGAGCTTTGGAGGTACAAATGGCAGAGGCAAAGTCAAACTACACAGACGAGATGGTTGATACTGCTGTCTCTATGTATCAGGAACTCGGCAACGACGGTCTTGACCAAATTGCCGAAACACTTGGAAAGAACGTCCGATCTGTTCGTTCCAAGCTGGTCCGGGAAGGTGTTTATGTCGCTAACCCGAAAAAGACCGCCCGCAAGATCGACGGTCCTTCTAAGAAGGAGATTTTGCGGTCCATTGAAGCCAACGGCTTTGATGTTCAAGGGTTTGAAGGAGCAACGAAAGAAGCTCTGACCCGTCTACTCGGAGTAGTCACGCACTAATTATAGTGTGTACAGAAGGGAGCGAAGCTATAATTCGCACTTATATTAGGGTAGCCAGTCCCTACCTTCTGAAGTAAACAGGCTGACCATAATTAAGTGGTCTATGTAACAAACGAAAGGGTCGGTTTACTAACGGGTTGCGCCGTAATACGCACGCCAGTGGCTACGGTTAGCTACTATCTGAGAGACTGTACAACTCTCACGGTGATCCCAGCCGCAGATTGGAGGCAGTGATGCATATAACTGGATAAAAAAGGTGGCGGAGTAATTGAGTAAAAGGCATCAATTACAAGTGAAATGGCAGGTTGGGGCTTTCACACATAACTTTTAGCTTAGCTAAAAGCGCAGGGTCCACACACCGTGTTAGGTGGACAGGGTAAGGACAACACCCGAGAGATTCAACACACATCACCGTGTGGAGAACATAATCCCAGCTAAAGTCCGTGCCATCGAGGAACATAAATACTCGGAAATGGCTAAATTGAGGGGCAGATAGCTATAGCTATCTGCCCCTTTTATTTTAACAACATTCTTGCTTTTTACTTGTTTTTTTACTATAATTTATAAACACAATATGAGGTTACTATGAAAAGATATAATCACTGGTTTTGGAATTCTTCTTTTGTAAACTACGTCGCAAGACAAGTATCGTACTTTGATGCTTGGTTGTGGAGAAAAAGATATGGTAGCAGATGGTTATAAACCTGAAATGGTATTTGATGACCGCCCTTCTGTTATCCATATGTGGAGAGAATTAGGATTAAAAACTATTGATGTAGGACTTGGCATTGATTTTTAGCTTGCATATTCGTGCTTTTTTTGAGATAATACATCATCAACAAAGGAGATAGGCATGAAATATCGAGTCATTTTTGAGCTATCTAGTATTGACCAGCCAGATTGGTTGGTTGAGCATATACAAGACTCTTTGTATGCTGCGGAGGGTGAAGAGTTGCTAACTTTTTCTTACGAGGAGCTTGATGCGGATGAAAATAGCTCTATTTGAATTGCAACAAGAGAATGCTATTCTGCGAAGCAATGTGCATGAGTTACAAGAACAACTTACAAACGCTAACAAACGAATTTTGTCTTTACATGAGGAAGTATCTATGTACTCACATAAACAACCAACACTAGAGGAGTTAGTTAGCTTTACTATGAGACAACGTGGATTAGATCCCACAAGTCAAGAAGATGTTCAAGAGTTTTGGCAAACCTACTATGGAGTAGACGACGATGATTAAAGCAGTGATATGGGCAAAACCTGAGAAATCAGACCAGCTTGACTTTGATTTGGAAGGTTGGATTCCTGAGCAAATGATCTTCGAGTTTATACCCGAAGATGAAGGTCTAGATACTATGACGCTAACTTTAGAGTCTGATCTTCATTGAAATACCCACCTGAACTAATACCAACTTTTAACGAAAGGAGATATGAGTTATGGCAGCGAAGAAAGGCAAAGCTAAAATCGGCGGTCGCAAGTCTGTTAGCAAAAATACTTACCGCAGTTATCAAGGACAAGAAGTTCGTCCCGTTCTTTATGCTGGTAAGCACGCTGGTCATGGAACGTACATGGCAGGTAGTGTCGATGGAGAACTTATTGTAGATGCTACTGGTCGTCCCATCCCTTACAAGTCAATTTAAGGAGAGTAGCCGCGAAAGCGGCTACTTTATTTTTTATGAAATATCGCATCGACATATCACTAAGAGCTGGTGTAAAAGATATTGAAGCAGAAGCTATACTGAAGGCTGCAAATGGTAATGCAGATTTAGGTGACGGTAAAATTGAGTCTCTGTCTATGGGTAAGTGGTTTATTATTGAATGTGATGATAGCTTTGACATTCGTTCGTTATGTGAAAAGCTACTGGCTAATATGGTGATTGAACGCTATGAAATCGTTGAACAGAGAGATCCGCGAAATTTTAGCTAAACGTCGTATTGATTTGCTAAAGCAAGAAGCTATAATTGCTAAACAACGACGAGACATAGAGCGTCTTATTATCACTTTACAGGTTGAAGATCTAGTCGCAAAAGCAAAAATCATATTGCATCATGCTTAAAAGTTTCGTATTATACATCATCAACAAAGGAGAGAACCATGAACGTCCAAGAAATGAGTCGTGAACAACTTGAAGCTATTGTCCAGCAACAAGTTCAAGAGAGCAAGAA
>Ga0222715_10001670_pt1 | contig 21097 bp, 34 predicted proteins | sample C33_9DmetaG_FD_165056 | JGI IMG/M metagenome (GOLD analysis project Ga0222715, IMG submission 165056) | Estuarine water microbial communities from San Francisco Bay, California, United States - C33_9D | ecosystem: Environmental > Aquatic > Marine > Unclassified | place: USA: California... | reverse complement strand
TGGAAATGATGTTATCAAAACTAAAAAGGGTAAACATCAAACTCATACTTTATTTTCAGATAGGTGGCATCAACTTGTTAATGAAACAGATAAAGAACTATCAATTATTGAGATTCAGTATGGTACTAAGTGCCTTGAGTCTGACATTGTGCGCTCTCCCCGTCCAAGCTGAAGAAGATAGTTTAACTTGTTTAGCTACTAATATTTATTGGGAAGCACGAAATCAGTCATTTGCTGGACAAATTGCAGTTGGACTAGTAACAATCAATCGTATGGTTGATCCTAGATTTCCTGATACAATTTGTGATGTAGTATACGAAGGTCCAATCAAAGAATCTTGGAAAACCCGTATACAACCAGATCTACCAGAAAATGAACGTGTTTATTATCCAAGGCGTGATAGGTGTCAATTTTCTTGGTATTGTGATGGTAAATCAGATAAATTTCCTCATTATGATTATGAATCTATTCATGATGCCTGGGTTGTTGCAGAGCTACTATTAAACCCAGAAATTAAGTTTGTTGATATTACTGAAGGCGCAACACACTATCACGCTGATTATGTAAGCCCTGAGTGGTCAGATACACTTACAAAAACAACTACTATCGATAACCATATCTTCTATCGTTGGTAATTTAACACTTGCTCTCTCCTTAAATTTATGATACCTTTTCATTGTAGATGCTCAATTGAGGTCTACGTTTTAAATCTTTGTTCAACGAGAAGGAGATAACATGACTCGTACATTCGCACTTCCAAGAAATGCTTTTCTTGGGTTCGATCATATATTTGACGAACTAGAAAGAATACAATCCCACGCAAAAGATACCTACCCACCTCATAATGTAATAAAAGAGAGTGAGCTGGATTATACCATTGAATTAGCTGTTGCAGGGTTTAAACAAGATGATTTAGTCATTGAGTTAAAAGACCATGTGTTAACCGTAACTGGAGAACGTAAACAGCGCAGAGACACTAATGTCTATGTTCATCACGGTATTTCGACACGTAAGTTTGTAAAAAGCTATCGTCTTAGCGAATACACAGAAGTTGTTGGAGCTGATCTTAAGGATGGAATTTTAAGTGTTAACTTAGCAGTAAAATTACCCGAAGAGCAAAAGCCTAAGCTTATTAAAATCGCAAGCTAGGCAGTCAGCGTCTCCTAGATTAATACAATCAAAGGAGAAATAAAATGACAGCTATTGTCTTAAATACATACTCATATATTCGTACTGGAATTATCGAAACAGTTTTAAAAAAGGTTTCTGAAATCTTAACTTCTGTTTCAAACGCTATGCATGTGTCACGTCAGCTTTCTGCAAATGAACAGATTGCTCGTTTCCTGCTCCACGAATATCCAGATCACACTTATGCCAGCTTGCTGGCAGAGTTAAATAGAAAAACTTTGCAGGATACCTACAATGATTGATATACTGTGGAAACTTTTATTTAAAAAAGCAGGTTGTACAGCAGAGTCTATTGCAGAAATTGAACGTCAGATTACTGCTGACGTCAATAGATATGATAAGTATTGCTAATGTGGCCTTATAATACTGAAGAAAATGAGTATTTGTCGTAAAAAACTACAAAGGTAGACGGTAAAACTGTCTACCTATACTAATAATTAAGGAGTCGATATGACTAAAACAATTTATGCAGCTGCTACAATGGTTGCTTTACTTTCTACTTCTGCTATTGCAGACGTAACACTTGGTGGTGACTTTGAGTGGAGTTACCAAGATAATGATAGCGCAAAATCAACTGCGGTTGATGCAGACTTAAACATCAAGCCATCAATTACTACCGATACAGGTTTGACCATTAGCGCTGATTTGAATATTAATCAGGACGGCGGAGACGATGGTGGAAATAGCATGACTATTAAAAATGATCAGTTTGCTTTAGATCTTGGTGATGTTAATAGTGCTCTTGACGCTGTTGATGATAAAACAGATTGGGGCTATGTTTTAACTAATGGTTCACCAAGTGTTGATCATGCAGCTATTTTAACTCTTACACCGATTAGCGGTCTAACAGTTAATGCTTCATATGCATCAGGCGATGACTACGGTACAACTGCTGGCGAAGGCTATGCCGTAAGCGCTGCTTATGCTATTGGTGAAATTGCTACTGTTGGAGCGGGTAAAATGTACAACGCTGATGATTCAGAAGCTGTTATCATGAATGTTTCTGGCTCAGCTGGACCAATCGGGCTTGCTGCGGAACTGTACACAGATACTACTGCGGCTGGTGTTGACACAGACACAACTACCATGAGTGCAACTTATTCAATTGGTTCTACTACTGTTGGTGTAGAAACAATGAAAGCAGAGTCAGCTGGGACAGTTTCAAGTGACGAACTTACTTGGGGTATTCATCAAACTGTAGCACCTGGATTAGTTGCTTTTGTTGAAATGACGTCAGACGATAAAACTGCTAGTGAAAAAACTACAGCTATCGGTCTTGCAATGAAGTTTTAATAATTTAAAACTACATAAAGATCTTGCAAAGGAGCTACTGCGGTAGCTCCTTTCTTGCTTACTGCTTATTTAACTGTTATTATATTCAAAATGGAGATTTGAAATGACAGACGAAAATTACCCATACGATAAAATATTTGATCAACCTAGTCCAGGTATTTTGAGACAAGAACTTATTACTTACTCTGAAATAGACGGACAAATTATACGCACCACCGTTGTCAGAAAATTCTTTGCTGACGATTATGTAGATTCAATAACCTCTTGCCCGATAGGATAAACCATGTCTCTTAAAGATAAACTTTCTAAAGTAAACCCACAAATCAATATCGAACGCGCTGAAAATGGGTGGATTTTTGAAGCCTCTGGTCGTTCACACGATGATGATTGGAAAAATATTAAAATTCTTGTAAATACCTCTGACACCTTATATAAATTGATTGAAGAGCATAACGAGATGGATCTTGATTAATAGCATTTTTTATGAGTAAGCACTTTGCCAATCATTTAAGTTTTAGATTACAAAACCACAAACAAACTGAAAAATTTTACGGAATAACTGCAATTGAGTTAAATGTTACAGAACTTTGTAATCGTACTTGTAGTTTTTGTCCTAGGCATGATCCTAAAGTTTATCCTAATCAAAAGCTTCATATGTCTCTCGATACCGTCTATGTCCTTAAAAAACAACTAAAAGGTTTTTTAGGTCAGATACAGTTATGTGGTTTTGGAGAACCAACTCTAAATCCAAATATCTTAGAAATTTGCAATATTTTAAAAGAGTTTAATACTGAAGTAGTCACAAATGGTGACTGTTTTACTAAAAACAAGTTTACTGTAGATCAATTACTTCATGCTGGTGTGGATAACATCTTAATTTCTGATTATGATAAAAACCCTTTCTTCAAAGAGTTAGAGTTAAGATATGAGCAAGTAAAAGTAAGAAGACACTATGATGATGGATCTGATAAGTATGATGAATATAATTTTACTAACAGAGGCGGTTTAATGTTTGAAGGATATACTGATAATCCTTGCTATTATCCAACATATCAAGTCATAATTGATTGGAATGGTGAATTAATTTTATGTTGTAATGATTGGTTAAGAAAACAAAAACCTTTTGGTAATATTCATGACAATCATATACTAGCTATTTGGAATAATGAAGAGTATAGAAATATTAGGAAAAATCTACTAGCGGGTAACCGCTCATTACACGATCCTTGTAAAAGTTGTAGTGCAAAAGGTACTGTAATGGGTGAGGAGTCGGCTATTTATTGGAAAAATAAATTGGAGAATAAAATTGATTAGAAACGAACGAGATAAATACGAAAGAATCATTCACCTTTTGCGTGAAATTGAGTTTGCTAGATCGCAGCTTCAACCACATGATACAGGTCATATCAATACTGCAATCAGTTGGATGGAAAAGCGTGTGTCTGCCTTGACTGAAGAACTTAGAAATAATGACGCCCATCGAAATATTTGAATATAAGCAAAAATGGAAACCTGGATATGTAGTTAGACTTCACTCAGATTTAAGGAGTAATGCTAAAGACTATTGTAAAGTTCAGATGTTAAAACATCAATGGGACGTTAATGAATACACTAATTCATATGAAGATACTTGGTTGTTTGAAAACAGATTAGATGCTGCTTCTTTTACAGCACAATGGAATGAAAGGTTTGTAAATCAATGATGGGAAATACTTTTTGGGAAGATTTAGAGATTGATGCTGTTGAAGCAGGTGAGGATATAAACCACATGGCTCATGCTTTAATTGATCATTGGGGAAGTAGTTTGACCGAAAAAGACCTTTTAAATTTATCTGCTTATTCAAAGTGTGCTGATACACCTATTCAATGTGCGTTAGCAAAAGCTGCTCTATCCTATTATCAAACGAAAAACTTTATTCCTGAGTATATTCACGCAGATATGGATACGACTCCTAAGAAAAAGTGGTGGAAGTTTTGGATAGCCGAATGATTCAACTATATGAAGTGCGCTTAGACAACTGTCTTATGGCTCGCGACCGTTGTGAAGTAGACAGTTGGGGCTGGACGTTTTGGCAGTCTCGGTTTACAATATTACTAAGAAAATTAAATATCGAACTTACAGGGGCGAAGTGTTACGGTAGCACAGCTGGCTCCAACCCAGCAGGACAGGGTTCAATTCCTTGCGCCCCTGCCAATAAGGATTTACAATGAACGAAATTAAACAAGTAATGATGAGTGAAGATAGATCTAGACGAGCTGAGATATTCATGAAAAATGATGTATGGCACGTAAATATGATCATTGGAGGACAACTAATTGAATGTCGTCCTATGGTTTCTGATGTGACAGTACACTCACTTCGTTATGCAGAAGATGCAGCAGAGAATTGGTGTATAGGAATTATAGAGTAAGCGGGTATAGTATAATGGCGATTATGTCTGGCTTCCACCCAGAGGATCGGAGTTCGAGTCTCCGTACCCGCTCCAATCTATGAATCAGTATAAAGACCAATACCAAGTTAAATCTTTAATTAAGCAAGCTTTCTTAATTAATCAGGTACTAGATGAGTATAATTTTACTAATATTTTAGACATAGGTACTGGACCTGGGATTATAAAACGAGTTCTTATCAAAAAAGGTAAATTGTGTCACACTATAGAACAACACAAGCAGTGGGAAGATTTTACTTCCTTTAATCCACAAATTGATTATAGAATGGGGTATTATAAAAATAGACAATGGGAGTTGCCTGCTCCTACTATGGTTTATGATTGCGTAGTGCTTGCAAGATTTTTTGATCTTTTTCATACTGAGGATGACTTTGAGTCTGTAGTAACAACATTGACCACGTTATACTCTAAAAATATTTTGATACTACACAATCCGAAAGCATGGAGACTTAATACTTATGCTCAATTAAAAGCTAAACGACATGAAACTTCGTTATGGCCTATCTATCTATTAAGGAAATAAGTAAATATGCAAAAACAATACATTAACAATTGGAATAATAAAACTTTAGATTATGACATAAAAAAATACAACTTTTTAGAGTGGGTGTTTGACGTAATTAAAGAAGATTTTCCTAATATCACTACACTTGATACGTTACACACTGTAGTTCCTACAGAAGATCTAGTAAAGATCACTGACAACGTACAAAAATCTTTTGCCTCTCACAGCTTTGGTAAGATGATTGATGATTTTGCTGAAGAATATATTAAACCTTTAATTGGTGACAATAGATATCTAATTAAGAGATTTCCTACTTTAAATTTAGTAGTTCCTAATCAAGAGAAGTTAGGACGTAGGCTACATTTTCATCAAGGTATTTTTTATAACAATGGTAGGGGTCAGGGTACTATATGGATGCCCCTTACTGAGTGTTTTGAGTCGAATTCTATGTGGGTAGTTGATTATGAAAACTCTGTTGATATAACTAAAAAAATTGTTAACGAGCAAACCTCTCAAAAAGATTTTGAAAAAATGTGTATGGAAGAAGCATACCCAGTAACTCTTTCTCCAGGGCAAGCTCATTTGTTTCATCAAGAAATTATTCACGGTAATATCAATAATAAAACTGAGTTTACTAGAATGGCTATCGACTGGCACGTCTTAGTTGAGGGAGAAGAGTTTAATGGTAGATATCCTGGTGGTTTCTTTAGATTACCAAAAGATTATAAACAGAAGCAAGTAAAAACAGAAAATGCCGTAATTTATCTATCTAATAATAGTAGTTTTGATAAACATATTCCTATTCATATACAACGTAACTATATTGTAGATTACTGTAAAAATAATAATATTCAATACTCTGGGTATGTTTTTGAAAATGAACACCTTAAACACCAACCCATACTTAAAGATCTAATTCAAAATAATCAAAATATAATAATGCTCAGTATACATTCTTTACCAGACGACGAAGAGATGCGTGATAGTTATTTAAACTTGGCAATTGATAATAAAATTGATATAATTTTTGTTAACGAGTTATTAATTACTTCAAAAAACAATATTAATAAGATTCTTACTTATTATAATTTTGCCGTAAAACAAAAAGGTACACACTCATGGGAATAAAAAATGTTTCTTAAAGAAGTTTCTATAGATTACAACTTTGATTTTATCTACGACATTGATTGGGAACAGTTTGAGCACGACTGTTTAGGGCATCAACAAGTAGAACTTAAAGATATTCACGATAAAGTTGGTGGTTTTCCTAAATCATTAACTCATTATAACACTATGTTTTATCAAAAATTCTTTGATAACAGTGAAATAGATTATACAGATTTAGGTAATCAACTAGGTATAGAGGCAATTACTGTATCAATGATAAAACAACCACCTGGTATGACTAATCCTATGCATCGTGATACTTTTTATCAAATCAATAAAAAATTCCCAAATGATGAAAGAGTTAAAGTTAGAGCTAACTTACAACTGTTAGACTGGAAAGCAGGACATTTCCTGCAATTTAATGACACAGTAGTAACACACTGGAAAGCAAACACTGGACATATGTGGGACTCTACTGTTCTTCATCTAGCAGCAAATGCAGGTCTAGAAGATCGTTATTCACTTCAAGTTTCTGGATTTTTAAACTCTTAATGGTTCGTTATACAGATCTTCCCGATAATAAGAATAAACCTTTTGGAGGTGCTTATAGTGTTTACGATGAAAATACTGTATCCCATCGTGACTACTTGATTCAAAAGTATGCTAAAGACACTTTAAGTCACGACTTTGAACAACTTAAACTTGATTATTTTGATGGATTTAAACACTTTCTTGGAAATTCTCATAATTTAATTGGTCTTGATTCTTATACTCATTCTTGTTTTACTCAAGGCACTACTGAATCTTTTACTCATTTTTACATCAGATATAGAAATAAAAACAGATTAAGGCTTGCTCGTGGCGAGTACTTTTATCATCAAATGATAAAATCTATATACTATCCTATGCGCTTTGATTGGTTAGAAGATGATGAGCTTAAACAAGGAGACGTGTTAGTAATTAGTGCTCCTTTTTCTGATACTTGTGAACTGTATCCAAATCTTGAGCAAATACTATGTGAGTGTGATGAAAAAGAAATACCTGTTCTTTTAGATCTTGCCTATCTCAATATTGCAATTGATATGGAGATAGACTTATCACATCCTTGTTTAGAATACGTTGTATCTTCTCTTTCTAAAGTTTTTCCTGTAGAAAATTATAGGATAGGTATCAGACTACAAAAAGATATGTTTGAAGACCCCTTGTATGTCATTAACGAGCCTAACTATAATTATATTAATATGTTAAGTGTTTATTTAGGTTTAAAAATGATGCAAGAATTTGGTCCCACCTATATTTATAACAAATATGTAAATAAACAGCAAGAGTACTGTATGAAATTAGGTCTTAAACCTACTTCTTGCGTGTATTTTGGTTTAGATCTTGATAACAAATTTCCAGAATATAATAGAGGCAGAGATACTAATCGTTTATGTTTTTCTAGGCTGTGGGACGGTAGAATGAAGCATGAATCTCTTATTTGATTCACTGAATAAACCTAATTTAGATTCAGATTATTTAGATTCTACCTGGTATGGTTACTTTCACACTGGAACTTCTTACGTACCACAAATATTTTATCCATACAGAGATTTAATTCAGCTTTATGATATTGAACAGATTGATGATTTAGACTTTTTCATATACCCAATTAATTTTTGCGATCCTTTTTATCACCCAACGTTAAATGAGAGTGGTGAATTTTTAACTAATATTGATGAGAGAATACTAGAAAGAGTAAAAAATAATAAAGGTATTATTTTAATTGATGCTACTTATGAGTCGTTTGGTGTAAAAGAGTCTCTAAAACTGAAGTGGAATATCAAAAAATTTCTTGGTACTGACGTCTGGTGTGAAGATCACTACGAAGACTCTCTAAAAAGAGTTGCACTTGAAGCTGTTAAGTTTAGAGATGAAGACGACGAAATCATACCTAAAATTGAAAAAGCCACTAACACTGATAATATATTTCTGAATACTAGATTGTTTCATCTATTTCCTGATGATAATTTTTTTACAAACTTTCCTTCTTTTCTTGAGTTTAAGTACTTTCGCGTGTATTTTGACGATGAAGTTAAAGGAACTGAAAATAAAAAATTTTGTTTATTTGGTTCTAATATTGATAAGCATCACGGCGGTTTTAGTCTTATAAGATGGTTAAAACAACAAAAACTTACTTCTCAAGGGTATATTAGCTTATCCCGTGTTACTGAAGATATCCATAGTAACGAAATTATACTCCCGTTTTTAGACATAGAGATTCTTAACTATGTAAAATTTAATATTGTTGTAGAGTCATGGTTTAATAATGAGCCTTATGTGATGCTAACTGAGAAAACATATAGAAATATTCATTTTAGAAAGCCTTTTGTTATGATAGGTCAGCATAATAGTCTAAAACAATTCAGAGCGATAGGCTATAAAACTTATAATGAAGTGTTTGATGAATCTTATGATACAGAAAAAGATGATAACTTAAGATTAACTAAAGCTTTTAAATTAATAAAAAGGTTGATTGATGAACCAGAAGAGTTTTGGCAAAAAAATAAAGAAAAACTTGAAAATATTCATGATCATAACGTAAAAATTAACGAAGAAAGAGAACTAAAGCTTCTTAAATTTTATGATACACTTAGACAAAGGTAGATGGCAGGGAATCTTTTGGTTTCCTCATTTTAATATAAATTATTTTGGTGTAACAAAGTCAATACAAACAGCAATGGTTGCTAGTTTAGGAAAAATTGATATAATTGATCCTTCTGCTGCTCGCTCAGAATACGTATATGATAACCAAATATTCATAACAAAAGAGTTTGCACAAACAAATGGGTGTAAAAATGTTTCAGTGATTCGACACCCTTACAACAGAGTTGTGTCATTGTACAAACACTTTGTTCTAAAAGATCCGAGTAGAGCTAAAGAGTTACTCAAAGGTTTACAAGTTACTGCGATAAAAGACGTAAATGATTTTGTTGCTAAAGTAATTCCTTATTTTTCAGAAGAAAAACCTAATCACCATTTGAAATCAATAAATCATTTTTTGTGTAATGAACAGGGAAAAGTAATACCTGAGTTAGTATTTAAGATTGAAGAAGATAAAGAAGAAATTAAGCTATTTCTTACTTCTCTTGGTTGTGATTTAAAAGTTGCTAACACCTCTACTTTTGATGTAAGATTGTCTAAAGAAAGTAAAGATATAATTTTTGAAAGATATCAAAAAGATTTTAATTTATTTAAGTTTGAGAGATAAAATTTATGACTTGTAACAATGACTGGGACCCTCTAGAAGAAATCATTGTAGGAACTGCTGACTATGCTACAATTAATGTTCCTAATATTAGTACGATGAAATGTCAATTTCCAGAGTATGAAGAATCTTTTATCAAAGAGTTTACTGGTTATTATCCAGATCAAATCATTGAAGAACAAAATGAAGATTTAGACAATCTCTCAGATGTACTCAAAAATTTAGGTGTTGTAGTTCATCGTCCTGATACATCTTATGCTACGGCTGAAACTAAATCTCCTACATGGCATGGAAAGAATTGGCACTATCATTGTCCTAGAGATTTAACTTTAGTCGTAGGTGATACCCTTATAGAGACTCCTTCTCCTATTTGGAACAGACAGTTTGAAACTTGGGCTTACAGAGATATATTTACTAAGCTTTGGGATGAAGGTTATAATTGGATTAAAGCACCTGTTCCAATGCTTTATGATGAAAACTACAAGGAAGATACTAAAGGAGTTCCTTCTCTACATAATGAAGAAATACTTTTTGAAGCTGCTAACTGCGTTAGAGTGAATGATGATATACTATATCAAGTATCAAACACAGGTAACGAAAACGGAGCTAAGTGGCTACAACGAGTTCTTGGAGATTCATACAAAGTACACATGGCAAAAGATCTTTATTCTTATGCACATCTTGATAGTACTATTGTTCCTATCAGAGAAGGTCTTGTACTATATAATGCTGCTAGAGTAACTCCTGAAAATGAACCTGAACTATTTAAGAGTTGGGACAAGATATGGATTAGTGAATGTGTGGGCCCAACCACTCCTCCTCTTGGGTTGCCTTGGGGAGCAAGTGAGTGGATTGGTATGAATTTACTCAGTGTCAATGAGAATCTTGCTATAGTGGACAAAAAACAAACTCAGATCCACGAAAGACTCAACTATTTTGGGGTTGAAACAATACCTCTTGAACTAAGACATGATAGAATTATCAGCGGAGGATTCCATTGCGTGACCCTGGATCTGAAAAGAAAAAGCTCGTAGTCTGTGGAGAAAGTTTCAGTTATGGAACGGGATCTAAACATTGGCCTCAGATTGTAGCTACCAACTTAGATATACCTCTAATTAATTTAGCGATAGTGGGTTGTAGTAACTATGCTATTTGTTTTCAACTACAACATGCTCTATCTTTTCTTACATCTAAGGATTTAGTAGTAATATCGTTAACTGCCGCAGAAAGATTTGAAATAGATGATGAGGAGTATAATGTTCCTGCAAGTTTAACAGACTTTAGACATAATATAGATGAAATAACTCATTCTCCCTTTGACACCCCTCCAACAATTACCTCTGGTAATCTATCTTCTCAGCTACGTAATTATAAGATTGAACAAATGAAAAAGTACTTAATGGCAAGCTCTTACAGGCTTTCTGCTCAGTATCAATCTTGGGCTATCCAACACTTGTTAGAGTCATTACCTTGTAAATATATTATTTATCGTAATATTTATCCTAGATACCACGAAGATAACTCAAAATACAGAAATGAACATTACTTTGGTTTGGAAAAGTACTTAATTAACTCTGGTCCATATGATTATGAGAAAAAGCATCTTAATACTACCAATCACTTAAGCGACACTGAAAATTACACGTTTGCTATGAGAGTTGTTGATGATTTAGCAAATGCTTAATATAGTTCATGACAACTTGCCTCGTTCAAACGTCTGGTTTGCACCAAAACTATTTGAATTAGCTTTTAGTCTCACTCATCAAAAGCCGCTTCCTAAATTTTTACATCTTGCAGATAATATTGTCTTTCATACCTCAGCAGATAATTTAGAATCGTTTATTTACCCTATCGTTATGGCTGAACCTTTTATTCAAGCTAGATCTTTAATTGCAAACCAAAATCCTTATGGTTTTTGGTCATATGTCTCTGATAGTGTGATTCAAGGATTAAGAGAAAAAAGAGGCTGGATTGTTATTGATATGTATTCAGAACCTATCACTAATAATGAATTTGATGATATTCTAAAAGCACTTTCTGATTCGTCAAAGTTTCCGAATGATAGAATATTATTAAATACTACCTCCCCTCATTTTACTAAGAATGAAAGAGTGTTTAATCATCCTAGTTTTTTAGAGATGGGATGTTATGTTGCAGGACATTGTAAGTCATATTCACCCTGCCCTTGTCACCCATGGCGCAAAACAGATCTGTCCTACCCACACAAAAGATTCTTGTTACTTAACAATCACATGGACTACCCAACAGCTAAGATTTTTGCTAAATATGCTAGTGAAAATACTGATAGTTTTATAGACAGTTCAAGCGATGTTTTAGGAGTACTTAATAAAAAAGCTGAGGTACGTTTACCACAAGCACTTTATTCAACTGATGTTAACGTTGTGATGGAAGCTTATGTAGATTATAATGTGGTCAATTATACTTTTATTACTGAAAAAACTTATAGAAATATTAATTATAAAAAACCTTTCATCATAATGGGTAATCGATATTCTCTTGCAGTTATTCGTAGCCTAGGTTACAAATCTTTTCACCCAATAATTGATGAGTCTTACGATAGTATTAAACATACAAAAGATAGGTGTAAAAAGATTATTAAAGAGTTAGAAAGGCTCAAAGCAATGAGTGACGATGAGTGGGATACTCTTTTACATAGGTGCAAACCTACTTTAGAACACAATTATAATAATCTATTGAGGCGTATAAAACAAACTAATGATTGGCTAGAGGGGTTGAAAGATCTATAATGAACAAAGAATACTTAGAAACACAACTTAAAATTTATGCAAACTACCCACAATATTGTGAGTACTTACTTACAGTGTGGGAATATCTTATGAGGAGAAATAATGTTAGATAGAGAACAAATGCTACAAGCTATGATTAAACACGCTGAAGGACACTTAGCTAAACATCAAATGAATGTGGAAGTATATCTTACTAATCCAGCAGGCATTGGTGAGCATCAAGACATCTTTGAAGCGATGGAGATGGAAATCCTTGAGATGGCTAAATATCACGATGTGATTGAGATGTGCGAAACTTATTTCGATTAATGGATGACATAAAAAGAGGCGGCACTCTTTTGAATGACAAGTGGGTATCTTATCATGATATCCCTTGTCATATTGTAGCAGCTTGGATGGCTTCAAGATTAGCTCATGTGTATCAACAAGCATGGCTGATAGAGTCTAGCGAGCATGCTGTTGCATTTGATGGTAAACATACTTGGGATCTTAGATACGGACTGTTGTTTAAAAACTATCGTTATCCAGATTCTGACCCTCCCAAACCAAAGCAGATTTGGAACTGTGATGTTACTTGTAAGTTTTTCTCTCCCCAAAGTTTATTGAAGGCTCAACAGTCGCAGATTACTAGTACGCGTATGTCCAGCATTTAACATTTTGTAAACAAACAGTTTGACCGTCTATTGTTTTCGTGTTACCGTATACAAAATATGCTTTAATTGCAAAGGAGCTACAATGAAATCAATTAAATGGTTACTCTTTCACGAGCCAGCTGAACTGTTTATTCGTACAGCTGAACACTTTCAAGAAGAAGTTTCAAAACGCACAGGCGAATCTTGGAACTTTGAAATACTAATGTTAGACGACTATGAGCGTCTATACTGTAACGGCAATGCTTGCGATCCTATTGAGGAATTGCGCACAGGCCGTGTACAAATGAGTCAGCTTTATACTCAAAGCTTGGCTTTTTCTAATGTAACAGACTTTATGGCTCTCGGACTTCCGTTTCTGTTCCGTGACCACGACCATGCCTCAAGAGTCTTTGATGGTGAGGTAGGCGAAGAGCTGTTAGCACAACTCACTGACAAACTTAATATTAAAGGACTTTCATTTACCTATTCGGGTGGATATAAAGTGATGGCTAGTGATACGCCAATTCGTTCGCTTGACGACTTTAAATCTTTGAAGTATCGTACACAACGTTCAGGTATCTTCGCTGAAATCTTTAAGACACTAGGTGCTACCCCAGCTACCTATGAAGATGCTAATCTCTGTCAAACTACACTTCCTCGATATCATGCTGATGTAAAAAGCACTCAGCGTTGGTGTACAGATACAGGTCATTCAATGTATCTTACTTCAATTTTAATGAACGATGATATGTGGAACTCATTTGACGATGATACACGCACACACTTTAAAGCAGCTGCTAAAACTTGTGCACAAGCTGAAAGAATTCAGAGTGTAGCAGATGCTAATGAGATTGCGACAGATTCTACTTTACAAAACAGTCGCGGCATTGATGAGATTATTCATCTTTCTCAAGAAGACCAGCGCGCATTTGAAAAAGCGTTAACCCCCATCATTAATAAATGGAAGCCTTATTTCACACCTGGTTTAGTTGATCGTATTCAAGCAGCTTAATGCTTGATGCACAATTAAACTTCATTGATTTTAATACAGTAGTTCAAAATGGTACAAGTCTAGTAGTTCACGTTACAGAACCTGCTTTAGACTTGTACCATTTGCGTTATTGCACAACTCTTTCAGTAGATCGTGTGATAGCCGTTGAAACAGCTGGTTTAAGGCTGATTCATCCCGAATTTGCAGCTCATTTTGATGATATTATTACTTTATCAGACGACGAACATGAGTGGCTGAAATTCACCATCTCTCAAATTGACACTACTCAAACTATCACACAACTTTCTGAATCACTTAGATTGCAACAGCTATGGGTTGACGGTGAACGCATCAATCAATGGCATCAACCTCTAGACAATCATTGGAGATCGTTTATCAATCATCCAACTGCAAAAAATCGTTTCAGAGCACAGTTTGGAACTGAGGGTATCTCCTGGTTGCGCTCTCAAAACCCGCACGATGAAACTGTCAACTTTGAACTCCATGGTAGAACTCATAATAGAGTTGATCCGGCTGGAGGTTACAAAGAGTTTTTAAAATGGTATGCTCTAGTACCTAATCCCCAACTTCAAAATATTTTAAATGGATTCAACTAAATAAGTATGCTATTATTGTGGCATCACTGGTTTCGATGTTAAACGCTGGCGAACAGCGAAGGACAAGCTATTCGAACACTGTGCGACCGTAGGGAGCTAGTGGGGAAACGGAGTTTCTTTTCGTTGTACGCCACACTTGCGTCTTTTTCTTGCTAACTTCTCAATTATTTGTTATATTGTTCTTTAATCATTTTAAGTTTAAGGAGATACTAGTGACTAATTCTAATCCCTACGAAGTTTATGCAGAGTTAATTAAACAATCCAATGAATTAATGGAAGATATGAATATAGGTCCATTGGAATTAGCTGCATCTTATATAACTCATGCTATGAGAATTTACCGCACTGTACTACCAGAAGAGGACTATCATAAGATGATGACATCTATCTATAAAAATAGACACAAGATAGGTCCTATAGAGCGGCCAGTCCTTCATTAATCTTGCTAAATGCCTTTTAGTCTGTTATATTTATTCATAATTTAATTATAGGAGATTTTCTAATGCCTAATTGGTGCTCTAATTCACTTACTCTTACTGCTGCAACCAAAGAGGAAGCTCAAGAACTTCATGACCACTTGTCTAACCAAGAAGTAGATGATTGGACTTTCTTCGGATTCTTTGTTCCAGAGACTTGGAATGAAGAAGATTGGTATTGGTCACGAGTAAATGCTTGGGGAACAAAATGGGATGCTAATATGGCAGGCTTTGATTGGGTAGATGACTACACCGTAGTGATGTCATTTGATACAGCCTGGTCTCCTCCTATTGCAGTTTATGAGGCAGCAGCTGAACAAGGTTGGGGGGTTGTTGCTACTTATTATGAACCTGGCATGTGTTTTGTTGGTTCTTGGGTTGATGGCGTAGACGAACACTACGAGTTTCAAGAATGTACTTCTAAAGATGTTCGTGATGTTGTAGGAGACGACCTTGATGACGAGTATGGAATTTCAGAAATGATGGAAGAATGGGAGAGGGAAAGTGAAGAATATGATCTTCAAGAGACCGAAACTGACACCGAAACAGAGAGCAACTCTGAGACGCAAGAGACCGAAAGCACCTACAGTTCTGACGAACACCAAGGTGGAGTTGAACACTGGGGAGCAAAGCGATAATGGCAAAACATAACTTTGGAGAAGTTGTAGGTAAATGTGGTGTTTGCACTATCAATCTATGGTCATCTGCAGGTGGAGATCCAGTAATTTGGCCTTGTAATGTTAATGGTTGTCCTTATGAAGCAAAAGATGAGCAACATGCACACTTAAATATTAGACATGGTGGGGAGATGAGCAGCGGGCTTGGACAAATCGACTTTTAAAAAGCAAATTCAAGAGTATCAAGATACTTTAGACAAAGAAGAGATTTACCATTTTCAAGGTGCTTGTTACAAAGCTTTGTCTTTTATAGATAAATTTAGTGAGCACTTTGAAAATAAATCTATTTTAGACTATGCTTGTGGTATGGGCTATACATCTTTTATATTTTCTTTATACTGTAATTCTGTAGATGCTTTTGATGCTAATCCAAATTGTGAAATTGTTTTTAAGTATAATAATTCAGTAGGTAATAGACTACGCTGGCAAAATTTAGAGCAACTAAAACATAATCATTACGACACTATATTTATTTATAGTATTATTAATTGCAATAGAGACCCTATCAAATGGCTTACTACTTTTGTCGATCAACTGAGTTTTGATACGTTAATCATAGGTGACTGTGAAAAAAATACTACTTGGGCTAGTTTAGAGGACAAAAAGAGAAGAATCATAAAAGGAATTTCGTTAAACTATGATTACTCTTTAAACGGTTATAGTACACTTAGTATTGACGAATGTATTCCATTCGTTTCAAATTTAAGAATTATCGAAAGGTGTGATACTTTACAATTTTCTCACCAACCTAATTCTGATTTTGATCCCTATAGGGATTTGAAAAATGAACCTAAAAAAATAGTTTATGTGTGTAAGAAAATATAAGGAGAAATAGTTTTGAAAACATCAACTTTTAATGATCACCAAGCTGCAGAACTTCTTTTTCTAAGGCACCAAGTAGCAGAGTTGAAAGATACTATTGAGTTCTTAAAATTGGATAACAGAGAGCTCACAAAAGCGTACTATAAGATACTAAAAAGGAGTAGTAATGACTACAATGACAAAAAAGAAGGTTGAAGTTTACAACCACCCACGAGAGTATACTGATAAGGTAAATGCTCAGTTTGCAAAACCTATGGTTCCAACATACGAACTCGCGCATTTTCATGAAGGTACTTTAGACTACGATTTTGAAAACTTTATTGAGACAACTGATTTTGAAAGTTTACCCGAAGAAGTTTACTATGATAGTTCACTAAAGAAATACCCACACTCAGATGAGTCTATTAAGAAAAGTCTTGAGATTGACCTCACAATTTGGAAAAGTGACTTTTCTGATTACATTAACGACTACATGAAAAATGTTCGTGGTTTTGATACTTGGGGTGCACAACTTAACAGATATCCTAAAGGATCTATTTCACAAAATCATATCGACTACCACGGCAATTTTAGAATTAGACGCGGGTTATATGATGATCTACAGCCGCCAATGATGTACGAAGTCATCAAAAGACTTTGGGTTCCTTTACAGGATCGTAAGCATGGACATTACTTTGAAGTGAATGGTCATATGCTTGACTGGAAAGCAGGCGATGTTTGGTATTTCAGAACTCAGTATCCTCACACAGCCGCTGTTCTAGGTGATGATCCTAGATATTTCTTGATTCTCACTGGAGCAAAACAAGAGGATATTGATGCAGCCAAAGCAGCCCTTTAGGGTTTCTAGAGTACATACTCATAGAATGTTTGAAGAAACAAAACACTTGTACTTTGAACACCTTGAAAAAGCTTTATCTGTACCAGAGTCTAACAACGGTGTTTACTGCAGAAAAGTCGAAGAACTAATCTGTGATTTTTATGGACTTCCTTTTGCTAATTTAACTACTAGCGGAACTATTGCATTAACTCAGCTTGCACTTGTAAAAGGAGTAACACCAGGTGACGAAATCATAGCAACAGGCTATACTTGCTCAAATGCAATTATGGCCTATTCTGTTCTCGGTGCTAGTATCAAATTTTGTGATATCAATATGCATGGAGTGATGGACCCTGACCAAATTAGACAACTTATAGGACCAAAAACTAAGTACATAGCAGCAACTGGTATGTTTGGTAATCCTGTTAATTGGGACAAGATAAAAAAGATTGCTTTTGATAACGATTTAATTATTTTAAGTGATATTGCCCAGAGTCAAAACACAGACTATAAAGGCACACCTGTTTCTCAGCTTGATGATATGTCTATGATAAACTTTGGTAGACAAAAAGAAATTCCAGTATACGGTACTTATGCTGCTATAGTTTACAAAAGCGATAGATATAAAGAGGCTCTCGATGCAGCTAGGCTCTGTGGTATGAGCCGCAGAACACTTTATGGCAGAAATAAAATATCTCACTTAGGTGTTAATGGCGAGCCTTCGGAAGATAAAGCTGTCGCCTGCTATATATCAATGTTAAACGCAAGTAAATGGCTTGAGAGACGCAAGCAAACAGCAGAGCTATATGAAGATTTATTTAAAAAATATGGTATTAAAACATTAGATAAACCTGATTATACCTCTTCAAGTTCTTATCAAAAGTTTATCGTATTTGTTAAAGACAGAAAAAAAGTTTATGACTTAATGCTTAAAGAAGGTATGCCTGTTTATGATCATTATTCCGAGAATCTTGCTACCAGTCCTATTTTATCTTCTGATAATTCTGCCCAGTTTCCTACCATTGATCATTTTATGAGCCATACTTTATCTTTACCTATTGATTCTTGGATTAGTTCTGAAGAAGTTACTTTAATAGCAGAAACTCTTGACAAAGTACTAGACCAAAATGAACAATACTATTCAGTATAATATTGGTTATAAAAGCGGAGATGCTGTATTTGAAAGTAGAGTTGCTGCATATGATCATCATTTTCGATACAACACTCCTGGAGTAGTTTGTGTATTTAAGAATCATGAAAATTTTGAACAACTTAACTGGTTGCTTGATCCTAACGAGAGTTTTGAAGAACTGTGCCGTGATAGAGCTTTACAGCTAAGAGATACTCATAAACATATTACTCTTTGTTTCAGTGGTGGCTCAGATTGTGTTCAAGTTTTAGAAATATTCTTAAAATACAAAATCAAACTAGATCAAATTATGGTTATTAGAGATGGTCTTTTTGATTTTGATCCACACCCTACAAACTGGGAAATAGACAATCACGCAATACCCTATCTTAAAAGTAAAAATCTAAACATCCCTGTAAGAATTGTAGACGGATTAACCTATGACCAAATGTCTAAGTTTTTTACTAATGACTATGCTCAACAAGAGTTTAATTGCGGTAAAAACGTTGATATGCATGCTATTTACTTATACCATATACATGAAATGGTGACTGGTACAAAGTTTATTGATGGGGCTACCCACCCAACAATGTTATATGATAAAGAACAAGATAAGTTTTATACAGAGATTTGGGATACTGATAACTTTTACTTACGCTCAAAATTTAATGTCGAACACTTTTTCACTAGTCCTAACTATCCAAGACTACACTTAAAACAGTGTCATCTAGTAAAAAACTTTTTACGAGAACATAACTTGACGCACGCTACAGCAGATAACTATAATTTAAATAAAGAAGTTCTTCTTAAAGTTTCTCGTCCTCTTAGTTATGACACAACTAACTCACCTTATTTTTATAAGTTAGAAAAGTACTCTCCTCGTGAGAAAAACTCTTTTTTGATGGCTCAAGACAAAAAAACTCAACAACTTGTTCACGAGCTTTGGAAAGTAGATAAAGACATGACTAAAAAATATGTTGGAAATATGCTAACTAGAATACATGGCGGGATTCCCGCATTTAAACTACCATACGGGTCATTGATGCTACAAAAATATTTGGAATAGTGCTTGCCTACTTCTAATATGTTTAGTATCTTAAAAACTCAAATGTTCAACAAACATTTATTAACTAACGGAGACAAAATTGAAAAAACTATTTTTAACTACTTTAATCGCAAGTGCTGTGGCATTTGCTACCCCTTCATTTGCTAAAGATACTCTTTACATTGTTAATAGTGCTTCTACTGGTGGCAGTTTTAATGCTGCTATGACTGCTTATGCACAAGATCTTGAGAAAACTTATGATATTGAATACATCCAAGCAAAAGGATGTGTAAAATCAACACAAGTAATCAATAAAATTAGGTCAAACGGTGGACAAGTTGTTGCAATGTTCTATTCTGGTTGGTTAGGAAAGCCTGAATGTGAAGCAATCAAACCAACTGCTGCAAACCTTTTGTACACAAACATCAAAGCTGGAGTCATCTTTGGTCGCACTGGTGAAAATAAACCATTTTTAACTGATGGCGCTTCTGTTGCAATTTCACAAAATGATTCACAAGAAAAGCTACTAAAACAAATTGCTAGCGCAAACGGTATTTCTTATAATATTGTTCGTTATGAAAATACTAAAAAAGTTGTTCTTGCAATGATGAACGGTGAGACTGACTTTGGTGTTGTAGGTTCGCCTAAATACTTTTGGAAAAATTCAGATAAGTTTAGTGGGTTGTTGAACCTGTCTGCTGATACCTCATCTAATATCCCTTCAGTTACTACTGTAGGCGGTTCTTCGCAAATCATGCACGACATGTGGTTGTATCATGGTGATAATTATGATAACGTAAGAGCTGTTATGAAAAAGATCTTCCTTAACTCTGAGTCTGTTATTGCTAAGTGGGCAGCAGGTATTAAGGGTTATGATCAGACTTGGGATATTTCTGGTTCTGAAGCCTATAATAAATACGTTAACTAATGGAATATATACTATTAGGAGTAGCGGCTGGGACTTTTGCAGGACTTATGCCTGGTATTGGAATCTTCGCCTCTCTCCTAATATGTTATCCGTGGATGCTTCAACTTTCAGTAGTTGAAGCATTTTCTTTTTATCTAGCACTGGCTACTACTACTCAATACATAGGTAGTGTATCAGCAACTATATTCGGAGTTCCTGGTGAGGCATCTAGTTTACCCGCAGTTACAGAGGGTAATAATCTTTATAAAAAAGGATTAGGCGGAGATGCTATTTCAGGTGCAGCTTTAGGATCTCTATTAGCTGGATTATCTACTGTTCTCTTTTTAGCACTTTTATCCCCTTATTTTGACTATGTTCATAGGCTTTTTTCTACATATGCTCAAGCAATTGTGCTTCTTCTTATTA
>Ga0222715_10001664_pt1 | contig 21121 bp, 12 predicted proteins | sample C33_9DmetaG_FD_165056 | JGI IMG/M metagenome (GOLD analysis project Ga0222715, IMG submission 165056) | Estuarine water microbial communities from San Francisco Bay, California, United States - C33_9D | ecosystem: Environmental > Aquatic > Marine > Unclassified | place: USA: California... | reverse complement strand
AAATCACTCCAATCATCAAAGTTGAATGGTAACTTTGAGTGCTTGGAATCCCAGTGGTCTTGCGCGTTCTTCTGTGACGGCGTAGCTTGCGCGCAAATTGGACATTTGTATTTAGCATGACCCGCCACGCCACCTGCGCGATCTTTCGCTCCGAGTTTACCACCACCTTTATTCGTTAACGCCGCCGCCGCCTTCGACGCGAGCTCTTTCGCGGTGTGCTGTGCGAGAAAAACGATGACAACAACGCGGGTAAGTCTTCCACTCGTTCCACCTTCAGCGCGGCGCGTTCGCCCGTCCCGTGCGGTCGTTCAACCGAAAACACGCGCGTAAACGCACCTTTTTGGGCTTTGCTTTCCCAGCCATGAGTGTTCGATGTGCGCCCTTCCCGTCGTTCGTCCGTGCGAGCGCCGCCGACGTGTGCGCGCGCGTCGCCGCGTGACGGCGGACGTCGCACGCGCATCCAAGCAGTAAATTCCGTCACGTTGGTGCATCCATGGTGGAAAATTCAGCAAACAGCAAAATCCGTCATCGCGTGCACTGGGCCACTTTTTCACGGTCGCGGGCTCTCGAGACGCCGGGCGCGTCGAGCGATCGGCCTCTTAGTTTGACGCGCAGCACGATGGCGACGACGCAAGAAGTGAAGCTTTTCGGCAAATGGACGTTTGATGACGTCGAGGTACGTCGTTATGCGCGAACATTGAGCGTGGCGCGCGCGTGGCGCGAGGTTCGAGGGCGCGCACGCGCACGAGATCGTCGTGCTTTAGGGTCTCGCAACCCCGCGCGCGCGTGCGCGGAGTGTATAGGGATGTTTACATCGCGCGCGACGACGTGGTCGAGTGAACACGCGACTGACGATAACGTTTGTATTTATTTCACAGATCAACGACATCTCTTTGGAGGTGTGTAGCGCGCACGGTCCACTTTTCGTTCGCGCATTCGATGGGTGAAAACCCTTTCCGCTGCCATGGCGCGCGATTTGAGCGCACGTTCCCTCGCTCGTGTCTGACCGTCGACTTTGTTTTGCACCGACTTAGGATTACATCGCGGTGAAGCCGAAATATGCGGTGTATGTTCCGCACACCGCTGGCCGCTTTGCCGCCAAGCGTTTCCGCAAGGCGCAGTGCCCGATCGTCGAGCGTCTCGTCAACTCGCTCATGATGCACGGCCGCAATAACGGCAAGAAGCTCATGGCGGTGCGCATCGTGAAGCATGCGATGGAAATCATTCACTTGCTCACCGATCAAAACCCGGTCCAAGTTGTTGTTGATGCCATCATCAACGCCGGTCCCCGTGAAGATGCCACGCGCATTGGCTCCGCCGGTGTCGTGCGTCGTCAAGCCGTCGATATGTCGCCGCTTCGTCGCGTGAACCAAGCCATTTACTTGCTCACCACTGGCGCTCGTGAGGCTGCGTTCCGTAACGTGAAGACGATTTCTGAGTGCTTGGCTGACGAGTTGATTAATGCGGCGAAGGGTTCGTCGAACAGTTATGCCATCAAGAAGAAGGATGAGTTGGAGCGTGTGGTACGTACTGTCGCTTTGTGGCTCACTGCGCATCGTCATCGTCTCGCCGCTGTGAGGCGTAGTCTAGCTACTGATTTATTCGTCTTGCACAATTGTACTGACCCTTGTTGCGTTACACGCGTTTTCCATATCACAGGCCAAGGCGAACAGATAAGTTGCTTTTGGTGCAAACTAAAGGTTGAGGGCGCGTTAGGCGCGGTGGAATTTTACGATTTCTCGTATCGTGATGGTAGATTTTTAATACAGAGCCAAGAAGGCTTCGTTGATAACACGCGTGTGCAAAGTTCCATGCGTTTGCTCCTTTCTTTTCCTCTCACTACAATTACTCATCTACTACTGGTACATCTCCCCCCTCTCTGACTCGAAACGGTCAGGCTCTTTTTACTTTTGTTTTGTGACACAAAAGCGCGCACGCACAAATCGTACTTGTGTACGCGCCCATAACTATCCACGCGCCGACATCACTAACTTGCATTGTGTCTATGCTCAAATTTACCAATCCAGTGAGTAAATTTCCACACAAGAACACCGCGAGTTGGTTTGTACTGACAGCTTGGACTAACATCGGCGCGGCGCTCGGCTGCTGCCGCACCAACCATAAAATGTGTGACATTATCACACATGCGAGTATTACTTGCATATTATATGCGGATATCCACATAACGTACGCTGCGTTCCCGCTACGGCGCGAAACGGGCTCGACGAATCTGTGTAATCCGAGCGCCGCGCACCACAGTGCGCTCACCACTATAAGCGCCGTTCGCGCCCAGCGTCTGAAATTCAAAATTGGTTGCGCTAAAAACCAACCAATCTGAACAGCAATCAAATAAATTGCGTAATATCCAACAACACTACATAATCCCTCTCTGTTCATGGATGCAAATCTCAGAAGCATGTGCTCAGGATGACGTCTCACTTCCGGTGCTTGTAATATCCAAGCGCTCGCAAGTCGGGAAAGTACACACTGATAGACGAGAGAAATACATAGTCCCAGAGAAAGCGCTTTCTTAGATGGTATCGTGAGAATGCTAGCAAATACATTCACGCATGCGAGGGTGAAAAAGAAGTTCCAATGCCGGCCATATTCTGTCTCTACAGAGTGGTACCCGACGGCGGTTGTGATGAGCCATCTCGCAACTCCAAGCGCGAACAGTGGAGCAACCTTCACCATACTCGCACGAAATGATCTATATGTTCGCCCTCGCGCAAATCTGGATACCACTCCCGATGAAAACACGAATGCGCCTCCGCCGAGGTCCATCAAACTCACCCCAAACGTTTCAGTCTTGCCCAACCTTCGAGGAAATATCGTAAAATCAATCGCCAAGATAGCGACAGCCGTTAATATGGCGAGCGTATAGCGGTACATCGCGATGGCATCATCGCATCGAAATGCTTGCGCGACGCTGGCGTCAACTTTCGTCCTTTTATGGGTTTTCGCCATTGGCGCCGCGTGCGCGCGTGCACTTTGGGTCATCCAGAGCATCAAACAACCTGCGACTAAAGCCCATGCTGATACTAGTATCGCGCGTTCAGTGGTAAACATGCTTCCGATTGACGGGAGAATCAGCGTTGCCACATCCAACGTGCGCTCAATGCAAGTTGAATACCGTTTTGTCTGTGAAACTTGTGTGTAACGGTCCACGAAGGGCAACATGGAAAGTCGCACCCACAACGCAACGATGACGACAGAGACAATGGCGTTCACCTCCGAAAACGACGTTCCATCGTTATTTGAAACAAAGAGAACCTTAGCCGCGGATGATCCGCGTGACATGGCGCCATATGACGAGTACAACAAACTCGTCAAGGTGAGCTGCCCAGCGCTGGATAAACGCGGTGACTGACTGTTTCTGCGACTGCTTGAATTTTTCATCCACCTAGGCCACAGTGCGACGCGCGAAAGTGCACGTGTGCGCGCGCACGCACGCACACATGCGCGGTCCCGAACGATTTTATCTCGCGTGTGCGTTCCGGACCCATGCCTCACCCACCGCCGCAGTTCCTGAATCAACGACGTCAACATATCGGAAGCTGAACGAAGCAGTTTCAGATTTGCGCACCATGGGACGCGCCGCTATGATGGAGCAGCTCGTTGATTCACCCAGAGCGTTGTTCGACGAAGACAAGACGCTTGTTTTGGATGCATTAGAAACTCAGGCAGCTCGTGGTCCGTGTACTGGGCCAAGACCGTCGGAATTTTGGTATCCCGCCAAAGCGTTGTCGTATGATGCGTGGAGTATGCTTGGCGACATGGAAGCAACGTGTTGCATGGAACTGTACTGCGAAATCATTGCTTACGACTATCCAAACTGGTTTGAGTTGCTCGTGCGTGGTATGAGTGATCAGCAAAGGCGCGATCTCATCGCCACGGCAAAGGAGTGTGCTTTAGAATTCTATCGCTCGCTCGCCGAAGCTGGACTGGAAACAACAAAAGATGAAAGTTCTGCTCTCAAATCTTTGCAACCAGCGATGTTTTTGGACGAGTTGTTTTCGCACTGCGCTGACGATGAATTTGCGGCGATTCCGTGCTCCGATTCGATGTTGCCCATCGCGAGATATGGGCACTTGTCAACAGTTGTTGACGAAACGACGCTGTACATTTCCCACGGGCGCGCATCAAATGGCCGTCTATTAGGTGACTTGTGGCGATTAGATTTAAACACTGGTAAATGGACCGGTGCGCACCTTCGCTGGCCCGGGTCGCCGTGTGATGGCTTAGCGAGCGCGCAGGTTGGAACAGTGTTATACGCGTTTCGTGGAAGAGGAAAAGACGACTGCGACGTAACTGCGCAGTACCCATTAAAAGTTTCTGCAATCGAATTGGCTGACGATGATTATTCCATGGATGCATCGTTCAAGTGGATGCATATAGATGCACGCGGCGATTTGTCACCCAGAGCACGCTCGACACATACGGCGACTAGGATTGGTTCAAGTGTGTTCATTTTTGGTGGAGTTGACGCGAAGACGGGTGACGACTGCAGCGACTTGTGGGAATTCAACACAATAAATCAAACGTGGCTAAAGCGCTCGAATGGCTTACACGCACGCAGTGCGCATGTTGCGGTATGCATAGCTGATAGGTACATGCTAGTAACTGGAGGATCGAATGGCAATGAAGTCTGTTCATGTGGCGAGGTGCACGCGTACGACGCGGTGGAGGACGCGTGGCGCGTCATCAATATTGATAGCCATAGCGACGTGCCGAGTCCACGGGCAGGTCATTCAGCAGTGCTCGTTGACAATGAGTGGTTCATTTTCGGTGGCGGTGATAATGATCGTGCTCTATGCGATGCATATGTTTTGAATGTGTCCCAAATAGCTGACGAAACCAACATGGCGACGTGGCGGCAGTTTACCAGCTCGTGCGCGCTCATGGGTCGTGAAGGCATGAGCGCTAACGTGGTGCGGTCGCCTGTGTCTGGCCGAAAATTTATAATCTTACATGGAGGAGCGGCGGCCGGAAAGGCGAGCGCTGAAACTTTCATATGCAGGCTTAGTGCGACGGACGCGTGAGAACGCGAGCAAATGGAATATTCCAAGAATTTTGCAGTACTGCGCCAAAGCAGCTCATCCACACCATACTTCCTCGCACGCGACGACGTCCCGACAAAACTCGCAAGAAGTAATGGATAACACGCGCAACATTCTTGAGCAGCTAGCGTTCAACTTTGACGCGCGCTACGTCGATGCACTACGCTTCGAACTTGGTGAAAGTCGAGTTGACGATATAACATCGGCATTGTCTCGGTGGACCCCGCCCGACGCTGCTGAGCGCGAGCAGATCGTTTCTGATCTTGAGCGTTGCGGAATGACTTCGTCGCATGCTGATGCGCTGGTCTCAAGCGTGCTTGAGTTCTCGCGCAAGGTAAATCTGTCGTGCTGGTCGTGCATAGCAGAGCCAAGCTCGTCGCCGACGGCTGCGACAACGTCAAAGCAGCAACCGCAATCTCCAACTGGCGTTCTTCACGGCTTTCCGCTCATTGAACCGTAAGCCCCACGAGCGTATTTTGAGTTGTTCGTTATTCATTTTGCATCCGAAAGGATGAGTGGTTTCCATCCAAGGCCGAAGGAACAAATTAGTATGCCGCCGCGCTGAGTCGGTGAGTTGTAGAAAGGTGTAAATTATCATCATCAGCCATGTAACGCCATAACTTTACGTGTAGCGGACGAAAAGTGAGCGCGAAGAATCATCAAAAAACATGGATCGCGAACCACGGAACATGCTTGAAAAGCATGCGTGTAAATTAAACTACGCGTGGTACGTTGACATGCTCCGGGAACTTGAAGAGGACGTGGTGAGTAGGATCACGACGTTGCTGTTCAATCCAAACGGAATCGACGGCGACGAACGCACGAGCATCGTCGAACATCTCACAGGATCTGGCTTAACAGAACCACATGCGAATGAGATAGTAGATGCTTGCTTAGATGATACGCGTCGGGCAAACTCCTCGTGCTGGTCACAGATTCAGAGCCCCGCACCTAAGAGTCCCCCGGCGAGCCCAAGCGCTGCAAGAAAAAATTCAGGCAACGCTGGGGTAGAACCACCCACGAATGCGAGCGACGACGCGAAAGATGTCATTCGCACTACAGGTAGGATTTATGATCCGAAATTTCTTGAAATCATCGACCCGCTCTACGACTTACACATGGGCGCCGAAAACATGGGTCCTATACTATACGCGCTGACACGCTTCGTTAAACCCAACAGGGTGCTAGAGGTGGGCGCTGGATACACTTCGATTTTTCTTCTTCAAGCACTGCAAGACAACGCCGATGAATTGCAAATGTACCGAGATTTGCGCACAAGTGGTCGCGCGACGTGCGGCGACGTGCCATGGTCGGTTGATGGTTACGACGGCTTCGACGCATATGACGGTGAACTGCACATCATGGATAACATGGCACATCATGCTACTACCGCACATCTTGTTCAAGATATTGCAGCGAAGCTCGGTAACAGTGAGCGACTTCATGTTCATGTAGCAGATGCGTTCAACTTTGACCTGGCGAGCACGTTAGCCGTCCCGAAAAAGTTTGACTTATTGTGGATCGATTTGGGCGCCGCGAATAGAATAGCGGGTTTTTTTGATGCGTGGTGGAACAGAGTGAACGAAAACGGTGGAATGATTCTTGTTCATTCAACGCTGACGAATGAACTATCTCGTTCATGGTTGCAGAGTATGAGAGAGCTCGCTCGTGACCGCGAACAACAACAAAATCGTGGTTACGGGTGCTTCACTGAAATTTCATTCTTAGAACCTATGAAAATGTTCCAGAACTCGTTTACTATTTTCCAGCGCCGAGGCTTGGCGTACGACGAGGAATACCAAGAACCCGTATTGACCAAGTATCCATAGCAAGCGGCATCGACGCGCCGAGGCCTCAACCTTATACTAGTAGCTAGGAGGATTAATATAATATCGGTACATCATAGTGAAAGAACCAACATCAATCATGACTTTTCTCGCGCCTGTGCTCCGACGTCGCTCTCGTGCGCGCATTGAGGCATTACACACGAATCTCTTACACACAAAAGACAAAAGTCAACGCGTACGCGAATCCTGTTGTTGTCACATTGCGGCGCGAGATCGAGGTTGCGCCTGCGCGTTGCACTTACTACGCGCAACGTGACGTTATTGACTGTTCGCATCGCGGTGCAATCGCTTGTTGGTTTTTGCGATCACGGCGAAATCGACGCGCTCTGAACAGTTTGACGCTCCGAGGGTGAGAATTCTCGCGAACGCACGTCAACCAGAATGGCGTACGACGACGACGAGGACGACGACGACGAGGCACACGATAACGTAGATAATCAAGTGAGGGTGAACGTTGCTCGTTCAATTGATATCACACCAGCGGTTGAGTCGGAAATACAAACGTTGAAGTTCGCCGCGCAATTGGGCGAAGCGAATCTGGACAAGGAAGCAGTGGACCGCGAAGTCTCTCGAGGAGGAACCGCTTCCAAAAGAGTCGTCGCGGGCCAAACACGCTTTATAGAAGTATGTGCAGATGGCGAACTGGAATGCGCAATGTCACGCGATGTTCAAGGTCATATGGATCAGAATTCAGTTGGTGGAGTGTACCCAAGCAAAAAGTCTCGCCAAACGACAGACGCGACGCCGAAAACGCGGCTCCGCGTCGATCAGAAGTTAAATGGAAAGAAATCTTTGACTGGAGCACGTAAATCAACCAGGCAAATAGTACCGACTGAGTCGAGCGCGATAGCGGCGAGTACTTCAGCCAGAGTAGATAAAAGTCGTCAGGCTTTTAGTTGGAAGTGGTGCACCGTCAAGATTGAAGGGCGGAACGATGACTACCCGTTACCAGGAATGTTGTTTGCTGACGCAGGTATTTTTGTACGAGACTTGGTATTACCCAACAACAAAACAGCTGCAGATTATTACGCCGTAAAATTTCTCGGTGCCTTAGGAAAAGCCAAAACAGGCGATATCTTCCTGGTTGAGAAAAACTCTTCGAAAGTGATAGTGACGCCGTCGATGGAATGCGTGACGCGTGCGTGCTCGCAAGTTTTGACGAGCAAGCCTATCAAGGTTTCTTCTGTAGTGCTTGGCCCGAACTCAGTGACGAAAGAAATCCCAAAAGAATTCAGAGATATTACAGATAAGAATGATGATCGCGAAGGCTGTCTTGCCAAACTTCGTACACGACCACATTCATTGCAATGGTTTGATGGAGACGTCTACGTGTACAGCGGTCCGCCTCGTCCCGGCGAGACGATTTCGAAAGACTGTTATTTTGTGAGAATTGATCGGACAACTGGTTCAATGATATGTTTTCAAAACTGTGATGCCGTGGGAGCATACAAGCCAGGATGCGATACGAAGAAACTTCGATCCGTGAAAGCTGCAACGTTGGCGCTTGAGGCAAACCGGAAGACGATCTTAGAATTAAGGCAATGCTGGAAAAGGTTTAAAAAGTGTACTGGAAACAAGAATGATGTGTCCGAGACGCTCCAACAGCTCAACTATGATGCGTCTAGAGTGCACCTTGGCATGTATGAAGATTCAGCGCTACTGCAAGCGTCGAGTGGTAAGGTGTCAAAAGCCGTCGAGGCTCGAAAAGAATCTGTTTCGAAACCGCTTTCTGAAGACAAACCCGCAAAACGACAGTATAACAAGAAGAAACGAACAAATGATGACGCTCTAGATTCTGCGGCAAAGAAGAGCGTCAAGCGCCGTCGAGCGAGCGAAACGCTGGAAAGCATAAAACAGTGGGGAGGTGGCGCTCCGCCGCGAGTTGTCGTGATTGGTGCTGGACCAGCTGGACTGAGCGCAGCAAGATGCCTGAAAGAACACGGCATTGAAGATGTAGTTATCTTAGAGTCTCGAGATCGTCCGGGTGGGCGCTGTCACACGATGACAATGCCCGCTTTGCCTTTGTACGATCTGCCAAGTATAGATGTTGATCTTGGCGCGTCCTTCGTACACGGATGCCATGATTACAATCCACTATTCGTCATAGCAAAGAAGAACAAGGTCGTTTTGAATACAGCTGGTGGTGGTTATAGCGCTGGCTGGGGTGAAAAGGCCCCATGGTACAACGCAATCGATGGAGGACGCGTCAAGGAAAAGACGGTGACCCACGCATTCAAACTCGCTCAGAAGGTTTCAGAGAGAATGTTCAAGGTGAATGGCTCGACAAACGACATAGATTTGCTTTGTTCCTCATCACCAAATGTGTCAACGCCGTCGTATGATGATCACAAATCGTCCGCAGAGGGGCTTGCGAGAGCCTTGACGGAGAATTTAAACCAGTTGCATTCAGACTCCAGGCTCCATTCCTCACGGAATATCTTGTCGCTCAACGCCGCATTTAGTGAAGCCAAATTTGATGCAGTGGTTTCAACCTCAAATCATAAGTCTACAAACGAAGTTGGCACGGGAACAAGAGATTGTTCGTTGCAAGTTGCGTTCGACTGCGCGACGAGTTCTATACTTCAATCTCTCCTCAATGGTGAAAAGCGAATGGAAGTGTTGCGTCCGGTATACGACTGTATACCAACCGTCACTTGGGCTTATGTTGCACCTATGGAGGATCTATCGTTCCAGGTGCAGCGTGAGTTTAATAACGAAGTTGCCGACGCTGCTGAACAGTTGGCGCAAGACGTGCCGCAAATTACGACTGCAGATAAGGATAGTTTACTCGACGCGCGTGATTCGGAAGTTGAAAAACCAATTGATTTAAGCGACGGCATGGTTGTGAATGGGTACAAAAACTTACTGATCGACAGAGTCATTGGTAGCGGCAAGAATGAATTGAACATCAAGTACATGTCCCGGGTTAATGAAGTCAACGTTAAAACCGCCGGTAAAGGAGTAGCGTGTGTAGTGAAGTGTGCGGATGGTTTCGAGAAAGAGTGCGACTACGTCATCGTTACAGTACCACTTGGTGTCTTGAAAAACAAAGTGATCAAATTCACCCCTTCTCTGAGCGATGAAAAGACAGAAGCTATAGAAACGATGGGAATGGGCACCGAGAACAAGGTGTACATGCGGTTCCATGAAATGTTCTGGCCCACGCGATTCCGATTCATTCAATGCACCGATAAGCGCTTCCGCTTTCTAAATTTGGACATGTACGGGAAGAAAAATACTCTTTTAGTACACGTTTCGCCACCGTACGCCGCAACTTTTAACGGCAAGTCCGATGATAACGATGTTGTGAAGGAAATCTGTAAACTGCTAAAAACTATGTTCAAGCTCAAGGAGACGCCAGAGCCAGTTTTTGCACACGTCACCCGGTGGGGGCAAGATGTTCATTCGTATGGCGCGTATTCATATATGCCCATTGGATCAACGATCCAACATGTAGAGGCACTGGCCAAGTCCGAGTATGACGGGCGTGTGTACTTTGCTGGCGAGGCGTGCTCAGTTGAAGGCGCGCAGTGCGTGCACGGCGCAGTGCTCACCGGCAACGCCGCCGCTGTAAGCATTTTAGGACTCGGAAATGTTGACATTGATGAAGATAAAATTGTAGGAGAGAGCGCGGGTTTACAACTCGAGTCGAGCGTGCACTCCGTGCAATGTTCAAAGTGTAAACGCTGGCGTATTCGACCAGTAGTAGTTGATGGTCAAGATGAAGACGACTCGTCAGAATGGCAATGTCGTCAGGGTGGCAAGTGGAACACGCGTCTAGGTAAACTTGGATGCGCCTATAGATGAAATATCTTGATTAATACGTTAGTTCGCGAATGAGGATAGTAGCGCTTGAAACACTCTGTCGATTATAAAACGTCAAACCAGTAGTATAAATATCAAACGTCCGCATTCAAGTACGCCGCGATTGCTAAAGCTATAAATTGAACGATGAATCCAGGCGCAAGACTGGGATCCGGAAGCAAGTTACTAAATAAGAGCGATTTACGAACTCCGTCCGGAAGTACCGCTAATAACGCGCCGTATCGTTCACTTTCATACTGCGAAACGCCCTCTTCAACGCACGCGGTGAGGCCTCCTGGGACGTATCGCACGTCCGTGTAGCCGCATTGAATCAATTCATACGCAGCTCTGAGTGAATTCGAGTCCCCGCGGTCATATGTCCCCGATGACCCTGACTTTTTGGGTTCAATGGACAAGTCCCCGCCTCGCAAGTCGAGCAAGATGATTGCCTGTCTCTTATCCGCTACCACTGCATCGACTGCATCCACAAAGCGGGGATTTCGCTCCTTGAGTCCTCCTTTGATGGCTAAAAAGTACCCACTGGCGCGTCGGAGTACGTTTTCGAAAGGTATGAGATAGGGCGCGTTGACTGTTCCAGGAAGTCGCCATTCTTCAAACTCCAAACTCTGTCGCACGTCAACGACGGCGACGCGTTTGACGCGTCCTTGCAACGCGTCCGCCACCTCGCTCGTACTACACGGCTTGCATCGATTCGATTGAACGAGAAATGCATGAATCTCAGCATACGACGGTGCGCCGGGTCCTTTTCCGGGCGTGACATTTTCGTTCGACGTGTTTTTGCGAGGCGTTGACGACGAGAAGAGTCCTCTCGCTCGTACCAAGGCGCGTTGTTTCGTCCCGACGCACGACGAGCGAGCGCGCATCCAGCTGCTTGTGGACACCTCTGATGCTCGAACAGTCAATTCACGCATTTCTTCTACTTCTTGTCTCTCTCTCGTCGTTCGTCGTCACCCGCGTGCGCGCGCGGTTGTGCCGATGCGATGTTACACGTTGCGAAGAGCAACGCGCGTTGGCACGTGCGAGGCCGCCAGACGTCGACGCGCGACACGAGCACGAAACTTCACACGAAACTTCACACAATCAGACCGGTTGGCAGCAGCGCGCGTGGGGTGACGACTTTTGCGCAATTCTATCCCGTCCGTCGTGAAGTTTTCGCACACTCGCTCGTGTTCACACGAAGCACACTCGTACGCCGACGCCGACGTCATGCCCTCAGGCGCTCCCGTTGACCGGTTGGGTGCGTTCGTTGACGCGCTTGAAGCAGAAACGAAATGTAGAGGCGCATTACCCGAGGTTGAAATCGCGTGTGACTTTTCATGCACGCTTCAGCTCGCTGCGGACAAGGCGTCGAAGAAGATAGTGACCGTACCAGAGGTTTTTGCCAGAGCGTTGAGCGCGCCGTTTCGAGCTGGAGTGAGTGCGGTGCAATCTCTGCGAGGCGTTCGCGATACGCAAAGTAATACGAGCGAATTAAAGATTCTTCAGCACATTGACGGGTGCTTTAGGCCCGGCACGCTTACTTTGCTCCTTGCACCCCCTGGCCATGGCAAATCCACGTTACTGAAGTCCATCGCCGGCGTCGGTGGAGGAGTCAAGATTGATGGCAAGATTACGTATTCAGGCCTTACGGCTTCGGAACTCAAGGCAAACGGTACATCCATCAATCGTCTTTGCGAGTACGTCACGCAGGTGGATGAGCACCTTCCATTTCTCACCGTGCATGAAACTGTTCAATTTTCGCATGAAAACGCGTGCGTGCTGAGTGATGATGCCACGGCGCGGGCGCTTTATGACGATAAAGTAAACAAAGTCATCGAGCTCTTAAATCTGGAAGGATGCAAAGATACGATTATTGGAAATGATCTCATTCGAGGTGTTTCTGGCGGCGAAAAGAAACGCGTCACGATCGCTGAAGCGCTGGTGAAGAATAGTCAGGTACTTTGCATGGATGAGATTTCTACTGGCTTGGACGCCGCTGTGACGTATAATATCATCGCTGGTTTGAAGGAGTGGGCAATGCGATCTCGCGGTACAGGTATAATCGCTCTATTGCAGCCAACCCCGGAGGTTGTTTCACTGTTTGACGAAGTGCTGCTTCTGAAAGACGGGGCGCCCGTGTATCACGGCCCGGTGAGCGATGTTGAAAGTCACTTTAAGCGACTTGGTTTCTCTCCTCCTGCGGCAAACTCGGGGTTGGATCTCGCAGACTGGTTATTGTCCGTGTTGGTTTCGCCTCGCGAGGCCTTGATGCACGCGGGTACGAAGATAACGGCGAGCATTCCGACAAGCGCCGACGAATTGATGAAGGCGTGGAAGTCGAGCGCGGTGTATTCGTCAAACGTGCAAAAAAAATCAAAATCGAGCGATATTGAGTTAAAGACCGATTTTGCCAAGAAACAGTATTCACTCGAGTACGCGCGATCATTTGGCACTCATTTGCGTTCAGTGTTTAAGCGTCAAGCCCAAGTCACTTTAAGGAATAAGTTGTTCTTACAGACGAGAATATTTGGAGCGTGCGTAACTTCTCTTATTCTTGGATCTGTGTGGTTTGATCTTGCCCCTGAACGCGGGTTCGAAAAGCTCGGGATGCTTCTCTTTTGCATTTTGCACATCTCTTTCTCCAACTTTTCTGAACTCACTTTCAGCGTTGAGCAGAAATTCGTTGCGTTCAAGCATCTCGATTCAAAATTATATCCCGAAGTATCTTATCTAGCCTCGTGGGCGTTGGTTCATCTGCCGGTTGCAATCATTGAGACGCTTATATTTAGTTGCGTGCTCTATCCCATGGTTGGGCTGAATCTAGGATTCAAGTATTGGGCTTTCTTCTACTTCCAGCTACTGTTGGCAAACATTGCTATGGCGTCGATGTTTCGCGTCGTCGCGTTGCTTTCGCCGACGATGGAGGTTGCGCAGACGTATCCCGGTCCTTTTATCGCGGTGATGATTCTCTTTGCCGGCTTCTTAATTTCACCCGATAAAATGGGCGGTCTGAAGTTCATGTACTGGGTATCGATATTCGCGTACTGTCTACGGTCGCTGTGCCAAAATGAATTCTTATCCGGCACCTATACAACTCTCGTTCCAGACGACACAGTGGCGGCTCAAGCAGTCATTGATGCTAATGCGGCGTACGCAAATTTGTCTTACGATGAGCTTTGCGCTCAAAACGCTTTCCCGTGCTCGACAATGGGCGATGCTATCCTCGAAACGATTGGAATTTCCGGCGACTTGAAATACAAATGGGGCGGCCCGGGCTTCTGTCTAGGATTTTTCGCATTCAACTTTGCCCTCGGTTTGTACGCGCTCTACACCGTCCGCATTCAGCGTAACATTGGTTCCAGTCGAGTCATCGATAAGCATGAAGATACCGATGAAAACGAAGAAGTCATTAACATGACGGACGTCCAAGCGGTTCAAAAAGCTCTCGAGTTTACGCCGATGGCTATTTCGTGGAAGAAGCTTTGCTACACTGTTGAAGTTTCGAAAGCGACGCCAACAAGTACGACTACGGCTGATTCAAAGACAGCAACGGATGTGAAGAAGGCAACGGTTTTAAAGCAACTGTTGCACGATATTTCGTCTGCTGCGCATCCAGGAAGAATGCTCGCGTTGATGGGCAGCTCTGGGGCTGGGAAGACAACCTTACTGGACGTCATCGCTGGACGCAAGAATACCGGTATAACGACGGGCGAAATCAAATTAAATGGGCACGAAGTGAAGAAAGAGACATTCGCACGACTGACTGCATATTGTGAACAAATGGACTTGCATAATGAGTTTGTTACAGTGCGCGAAGCGCTCGAATTTTCCGCAAAGTTACGACTTGACTCAAGCATCCCCGACGATACGCGCGCGCACTTCGTGGATGAGGCACTTACAATTTTAGAACTTGACTCTATCGCGGATCGGATGATTGGTACATCTGGAAGTGAAGGTGGTCTCGCGCCTGGTCAAAGAAAAGTGTTGACCGTCGCGGTTGAGCTCGTGAGCAACGCTCCTGTATTCTTTTTGGATGAACCCACGTCAGGATTGGATGCTCGAAGCGCGCTGATTGTCATGAAAGAGGTGAAAAAAGTCGCAGCGTTGGGTAGAACCGTGATCAGTACAATCCATCAACCATCTATGGAAATCTTTCTCCTCTTTGACGACATGCTACTTTTACAGCGCGGTGGATACCAAGTGTATTTCGGGGAACTCGGCCCAGGCGGTTCAACCATGGTGAACTATTTGCAGTCGTTCTCAGGCGGTCGAACGATTCCAGCGGGGATGAATCCCGCGAGTTGGATGCTAGACGTGCTCGGCGGGAGCGATTCAAGTGGTATGAATCGAAGTGCAAGCGCGGCGCAGCTAGGCAACATGAAGCGTAGCGCAAGTGGAGTTCAGCTTGATGGTCTGCAGTTGCAGAAAACGTTCTCTGCAAGTAAACAAGGCCAAGCGACTGAGGAAATGATCGAAGAAATGAATCAGCGAGGCGAGCGGCAGCCGATGTTCGCATTTGATTCTCCTTATGCGAGATCGTTCAAAACACAAATGAGTGCGATGCTATCTCGTTCAAACAAAGCGCAACTTCGTGACGTCGGCTACAATTGCGGGCGCATCGGCATTCTTACAATCTTGTACATATTGTTCGGCGTCATCTACCTAGACTTGGATACTTCTGATGAAGCTGGGGTGCAGTCGATGGTCGCTTGCGTCTTCATGACGACCATTTTCACAGGAATTATTTGCATGAACACTGTGATGCCGGTTAGAATTCGCGAGCGCGCGGTTGCTTTCCGCGAACGAAGCTCTTTCATGTACAGCGCAATACCATACTCCATATCGCAAGCGATAATTGAAGTGCCATGGATCGCGCTCATCTCGATTGTCACCGTCGTGCCCATGTACTTTCTAGTTGGCATGGTGCCTACGTTTGAGCGACTTTTCTTTCACATCACAATTGGCTTCCTCGTCAGTTTTACGTTCCTTTCTGTCGGCCAAGCCGCGGCGTGTATTGCGGCTACGATTGAAACCGCGCAGGCGGTGGCTTCGGCGCTCATCCCAATTTTTTTCTTGTTTGGCGGTTTGTACCTTCCGCTACCTCAAATACCGGTTTATTGGCGTTGGGCGTACTATATCAACCCGGTGGCGTATGCCATTCAATCTGTCGTCGCGCCGCAGTTCGAACGACGAAGTTGCACATACGGATTGGATTGTCCAACGATCGAAGTGTTTCGCGGTACGTATACAGAAACTATGGACACACTCGACTATGTCGAAACGAAGTACAACATTGCGTTCAGTAAACGATGGATTTCCGCGTTGTATCTTGGCCTGTTCGCCGTCGGCGTGCAGCTTATTCACAACGTCGCGTTCAAGACATCAAACGTTGTCAAGCGCTAATGTTAAATCCGAGAAACGAGCGCATTAGATGAATGTTGAATACTTTTTAGCATGAATGCTTGAACAACTCGAAATGATGCATTCACGTTTCTCACATGGCGCGCCCGGAGACGCTTCTCCCCGTAGCGCATCGATCAATGCATGTCGTTTTGTAAAGGTAGATATTGGTTGATTAACGTGCTGAAACTCATTGAGATGACCGAAAAGATGATTTATAATTCGATTTCGTGTTCGCGCGTCGCATTGCACCTCCGTCGTCGCCGTTCTCGTCATTGTGAAAAGCCCTAATTTTTAGGGTATGTCGCGTTGTTACCTCTACGTCACGCGTTGTTACTTTCGCGCTCGATTATTTCTACCCGTAACTTTTGACAGGAAAGGAGAGTGGGAGTAAACAACGCAAAGGATGGAAACTGTCTTCGGTGTCACAAAGGCCCGTCGAGAAATACAGAGGGACGAGGTACGACGATACGAGATGAGATGCTGTAGCCGCGTGTGACGAAGTAATGTGTTATTACACGATAACGCCCGACTAATCTATTAATCGGACAAACGGACGATTAATCCTTTATCAACGCCAGTTGCAAAAGAGAAAGATGGCACTGTAAGGATCCTAATATGGAGTCTGTAGGTGCTGCATCTTCACAGTCCCCCCCGTCAACTTGCGTTGATGAAGTTAGCAATTGTTCATTGCGTTTCTTAACATATTGTTCATATGCTTGGAAGGTGGTAAACCTTGGATCAGGTGTGTGACCTGTTATGCATATATTTTCAATGCGTTTTTCGTATTTCGTTGGATTAGTTGTGCCAAAAATTAATGGTACTAACTTTGAAAATGTTGCCACGTGTGGCTTGGTGAATATGTCTGCAATGTTTTCAGCAGTTGGAACTTTGAATAGTTGGAAGAATTCATTCTTTCTGAATAGTTGATTTATGTAATGCCAACGAATTTCTTCGTGTTTTTCTTTGGCAGTGGGTATATCATTTGTATGCGTTTGATGACGCATGTAGAATCAGTAAATGTTTGTACTAATGCCTGCGGCTGCTTAAGCTCGAGTAGCATTTTTGTGATGGGATATAGTTCTCTTAACGCGAAGTATAAAGCAATATATTCAGCTTCACATGCGCTTGTTGCAACTACCGGTTGTAATTTCGATTTGAAATATATCGGCATATTGTTTAGTTGCATAATCATTCCTGTTGTGGAACGTCTGTTGTTTTCATTGCCAGCATAATCAGAGTCTACGAAACATCTGAGCTGTAGTTTTTGTGATTTGTTTCTTGAATTGAATACGAGAGGCATGTTGTCATGCTGTTGCAAATAGTGTACAACTCTCATTAAGTAACCAAATTGTGTTTTGGTGGGGTTGTTTTGACAACGAGATAGTGCATGTACTGCAGCTAATATATCTGGTCTTGTTGATGCAGCAAACCATATAAGGCCGCCGAGAATACTTCTGTATTCTTTGTATTCTTGTTCAGAACAACTTTCAGCAGTCTTTTCTTGTTGTAATTTGTAGTTACCTTTTGCAGGCAATGGTGTTTCATAATGTTTGTTTGAAGTTTTGTATTGTTTTAAGAAACGTTTGAGTGAAACGGTTTGTGACAACTCAATATAATGTTTGTCTTTACGGATAATTTCAATACCGTTGAACGATGTTAGTACGCCTTGTTGTGAAAGCGCATATTTTTCTTTGAGTTTGTTTATGAATATTGTGTAATCTTGTTCAGATCCAGCAATACCAATGTCATCTACAAGGACAACGACAAGTAATTGTATATTTTGTTGTTCATCGAATTTAACGAAGAAACAAGAGTCTTTTGATAATTGTTGTAATCCAACAACGTCGGTTATATAAGATGTTAATTCAATAAACCACATCCGGCCGCTTTGTTTCAAGCCATACAAAGATCTTTCAACTTTGAATATTTTGCCAGGTGGTAATTTGTGAGTAAATGGTGGTTTGACATATACTTCTGAATCTGGTTTAGATTGAATATATGCTTGTTCAAAATCTGCACTGTATAAATCTAATCCGAAATATACTGCAAATGATATAAATATATTGAAGGCATATTTTGTTACTACTGAACTGAAAGTTTCAAAGTAGTTAATACCTTGTTTTTGTCTGAAGCCTTGTGCTACAAGTCTTGCTTTAAGAGTATTGTTGTTTCTCACTTTCAATACCCATCGTGTTGGAATTGGTTTCATATGTGATTCGAAGTCTACTAGCTTAAGTGTTCCTTTGTCTAGTACTCCATTCCATTCTTTTTTAATGGCTTCCATCCATTCTAATGGTGGAACTTCGTTGATTTCTCTGATTTTGTATGTTTCGTCAAAATCTTCGAGTAATATATTTTGTACTGAGAATGCATATTCTATTGCACCCGATGTGTAATGTTCTTCATCGTTTAGATTTGGAACAGTGTAATTTGTATCAATTTCATTTTCTTTGAGGTGTATTTCAGCTGGAACCAATTTTTCATTGATTTCAATGTCATTTATGCTTGTTACGAATTTATCGTAATCTTGTTTATCTATTTCGATATTGTTCATAGCGAAATCATCGAATACAATGTCGAATTTGTTTTCAGACATTTCTGTTGCATATTGCAATGTTTCTTTTATAGATTTTCTTCTGAAGCCAATTGTTAAAAAGCTTGAAGTGTGATATGCGTTGTGTACATATCCCAAAAATATTGCTGGATATCGCTTGATTAAATTGACACCAGTATCATTTGTTGTTTTCTTTGATGATAAATTATTGTTAGCTCTTGGCTTTTGTGAACCAGTATTATCTAAGTAATAGTATGGCGCTCCAAACACGTGTAATCGTTGCAGAGGGAATGGTTTACCAAACATCCGCACGTGTGGACTGAATGTAATTTGATGTGATGTTGTTGCAACAATATTTTTAATGAATGCTGCGTATTTTAATGCATAGACGTATGCGTTTGCAGGTAATAATGATTGAAGCATTAGTCTTCTTGCAGACATTTTAAGCTGATTTATAGCCGCTTCTGCAATTCCATTGTAATTTTGTACGAATGGTGGTGATGTTCTGTATGCAATATTGTTTTTATCGCAATACTCTTTGATTTCATTAAATCTTGGGTCGTCGTCACTTTTGATGCCGATACTTCCAATTTTGATTTCAATTGTTTTGTTGTTTTGAATGCGAACTTGTGTGTGTTCTGAGATTGCTCTTATTAGTATTCCTTGGTTAAAAGCTTTGAATATATTTTGTTTTGTTGGTGGATTTTGGATAGGTAGTACCCATGTAAATCTGGAATAATCATCCACGACGATTAGTACGTGAACTTTTTTGAGAGTTTTATCTCTTTCATTGTTGTATGAAAATTCTGAGTTCTGTAGCATACTTTTGTGTAATGCTTTGTGTAATAATGTATAATGTGATAACGGTGGTAATTGTTCATGTAGACCGATATCTAGAATATCCATATGTAGTAGTTGGAAACATTCATTTGTAGTTGGCTGTTTTTGTTTGCCTTTGTTTGTGTCAGAACTTCTATTGCTTGCAATAGAACAATTTGTACAGTCGTGTTGTACTAAGTGATTTGAAAAATTGTTTGGTAATCTACCAGTGATAAATTTCTGTTTGAAACTATCAATAATACGTTTTGCTCCGTGATGGCCTAATGAATTATGTATTCGAATAGTGTCTGCTCTTTCACGTGCTTTATTGTAATTTAAATCATCATTTGAATGTTTTTCAATGATATTTTCATTTGTATTTGTTAGAAATACATATTCAGTATTTTCAAAATTTTCGTCATTTTCATCATTTGTTTCAGATGCAACTTGACTCATGATTTCATTTGTTTGTTCACTTTTTATAAGTATCATTGGTTCAATTTCAATGAGTGGAATTGTTTTTGAGTTGTGAGTTTTAGATATAATTTCACGCTTTTCGCCGTGTATATCTTCTACGTAAAATTTTGAGTTTATGTGTGAATTTGAAACTGTTAGTTCAAATTTGCATTTGTTGTTTGTACAATTGCAGAGTGTTTGTACACTTAGTAGTGGTGTGCAATTTGGTATGCAGCGAGCTTGTTGTTTGATAATGCAATGTTTTCCATGTGCATCAATAAGTTTGAAGTAGAATGTGCCGGTGTGGGTCGGCTCTACAGAACCATTTGCGGTTTTAAATTTTATGTTGTAATTTTGAATGTTATTCATATATTGTGTACTAGGAAGTATAGCGTTGCTCGCGCCAGTATCTAATACAGCTGTTATTGTTGTCCCACACCCAATGAGTCATTCAGACATTGGTAGTAGATTGTTTTCTTGAAGTTCAGTAATTCTTGCTTGGGTTGTAGTTTTTAAACCATTTCCCCAATTTGAAACCTTTGGTGGTGGTCCCCATTGATCAGCTTTTTCAGTGTGCATGGCAACATTGTTGCGTTTCTTGCAATCATCAGTTGAGTGACCAGGTTTGTTGCAATTTGAACAATATTTAAAATTTTTGCTTGTAGAATTTTTGAAACAGTTTTCAATTGAGTGATTATTCATCCCACAAAGAGCACATTTGACATTCTTCATGTCTTTTTTCATTTTGTTTTGAACTTGATTGTTTTGTTCTTTATCAGATAATTTTTCTTTCTTCTGATTGTTATTGTTGTTGTTGCCAGCGGTATTGTTCATACTTTTGGTATTCAATGTAAGTAACTTTTCAGTGAAATACATGTATTCAGATTGGTTAATTGTAGTTAAGTCCGTGGTATTCTTACGTTGATTTAACGTTTCCTGCCACATCATAGATATTTTTGGACCAAATTCTTTGTTTTTTGTATAATTTTATCAATGATAAGTTCAATTGAATAGACTTCTTTTTGTCGTCTTCCAAAGGTATACCGAATTCATTACATTTGACTTGTCCATTTTCCATGATCTTGCCAGTATAGAATTCTTTATCTTTCATAGTTAAATTGTCGAATCGTCGATTAAACTCAGCGACATGTTTTGCTGGAGTGTCTTCGTAAGTGTCA
>Ga0222715_10001661_pt1 | contig 21136 bp, 28 predicted proteins | sample C33_9DmetaG_FD_165056 | JGI IMG/M metagenome (GOLD analysis project Ga0222715, IMG submission 165056) | Estuarine water microbial communities from San Francisco Bay, California, United States - C33_9D | ecosystem: Environmental > Aquatic > Marine > Unclassified | place: USA: California... | reverse complement strand
TGGTAATCGCAGAGCTCGCAAATTTTTTAGCGTCAGCGCTGAAACCGTCTAAACCCTTGCGCTGCAAGGGATCTGGCGTTTCTCAATAAGCCATCCCCTAGCCCAATTTAGTGCGGTTTAGCGGGAGTTAACTTGGCACTAGTTTCACTTAACTCTGTGCTTATCACGTTCGCTGAGCTAGCGGCGATCAAAGGTTGCACAAAGGCAGCTGTTACCCATGCAAGCAAGAGTCGGATTGCCGCTGCTGTCGTTGAGAAGGATGGCAAGCGATGGCTAGACCGCGACTATGCCTTGGAGCTGTGGAACAAGAACACGCTTAAAAACAGCAACGCGAAGGTGAGCGAGCCGGATCCGATTGAGACGCCTGCGCCAAAGGATGCCAAGGAGTTAAAGCAACGGGTGAACCGTTTGCCTGATGATGCGATCCCCGATTTGAATGAAAGCCGCGCTAGGCGCGAGCATTACCAAGCGGAGCTGGCAAAGCTACAGGTGACACAGCAGCGTGGCGAGTTGATTGCGGCTGATGAGGCCAAGAAAGAAGCGTTCAAGCTTGGCCGCAGTGTGCGTGAGGCGCTGGCGAATTTGGCTGATCGGTTAAGTCATCAGCTGGCAGGCGAGACGGACCCGGCCAGGATTCATCAGGCATTGACGCAAGAGCATCGGGCTGCGCTTGTGGAGCTGTGCAATGAGTAATGCGTGGCGCGCTGGGTTTCTTGAGGGTTTGCGGCCTGAGGAGCCGTTGACGGTTTCTGAGTGGGCGGATAAGTATCGAAAGCTCAGCAGCAAGGCAAGCGCTGAGCCTGGGCCTTGGCGGACGAGCAGGACGCCTTACCTACAGGAGCCGATGGACTGCCTGAGCAGCGAGAGCGCTGTGCAACGGGTGGTGATGATGTTCGCGGCGCAGACCGGCAAAACCGAAGCGGGGTCTAACTGGTTGGGCTATGTGATCGACCACGCGCCTGGGCCGATGTTGTGCGTTCAACCGACGGTCGATATGGCCAAGCGCTTGAGCAAACAGCGATTGGAGTCAATGATCACCGATACGCCTTGCCTGTCAGAAAAGATTGCGCCGGCCAGGGCGAGGGATTCTGGAAACACGATGTTTAGCAAAGAGTTCAGCGGCGGAATCATGCTGCTGACTGGCGCTAACTCTGCAACGGGTTTGCGGTCGGCGCCATGCCGGTATTTGTTTTGCGATGAGGTTGATGCCTTTCCTGCTGATGTGGATGGCGAGGGCGACCCTGTAGCGCTGGCGGAGCGGAGAACGACGACGTTTGCGCGGCGCAAGATTTTGCTGACTAGCACGCCAACGGTGAAGGATTTCAGTCGGATCGAGGCGGAATATGAGCGCTCAGATCAGCGGCGTTTTTATGTGCCGTGTCCATCGTGCGGGGTAATGGAGTGGCTCAAGTGGGGCCAGTTGAAATGGGACGACGGCAGACCGGAAACGGCGCGCTATCAATGTGAGCATTGCGGCGAGCGTTTTGAAGAGACGCACAAGCCGCGGATCTTGAGTGCGGGCGAGTGGCGCGCGACGGCACCTGCAGGCAATGGCAAAACGGCGGGGTTCCATTTGTCGGGTTTGTATAGCCCGCTGGGATGGTGCAGCTGGGAGCAGCTGGTTGATGATTTCTTGCGCGCCAAGGGTGATGCACCTGCGCTTAAGGCATTTGTCAACACTCGTCTTGCTGAGGTTTGGGCCGAAGACTATGCCGCGGCCGTTAGTGCTGATGGATTGATGGCGAAGCGGTTGGCGTATGAGCCAGGCACCTGCCCTGAGGGCGTGGTGCTGCTGACTGCTGGCGTTGACGTTCAAGACAATCGTTTGGCCTGCAGTGTCTGGGGCTGGGGTGAAGGCGAGACGGCGTGGCTGATTTGGCATCAGGAGCTGATGAACGACCCGACTCAAAACGAGGTGTGGGGTCAGCTGGATCAGGTGCTGGCAACCCAGTGGGCAACTGCTGGGGGCAAGGAATTGAAGATTGTGCAGATGGCGATCGATACCGGCGGCCATTGCACTCATGAAACCTATCGATATGTGCGTGAGCGATTGGCGCAGGGCCTAGTAGCGATTAAGGGCAGCAGCCGAAGAAATAGCCCGGCAGTGGGCAAAGGCAGCAAGGTTGACGTGAATTGGCGCGGCCGTGTGATCAGAAAAGGCGTGACCTTGTATCAGCTAGGGACCGACACGATTAAGACGACACTGTTTGGGCGGTTGCGTCATAACGAAACAACAGGCGGGTTGAACTTTGGCATGGCCGCTGATGATGAATATTTCAAGCAGCTAACGAGTGAGCGCCAGGCGTTGCGGTATCACCGGGGGTTTCCGATTCGGGAATGGGTGAAGAAAGCAGGGGATCGAAATGAGGCGCTGGATTGTGCGGTTTATGCCTACGCGGCGATGTTGATATTTAGCCGGCGGATGAATCGCACAACGATGTGGGAACAGCTGCGGCAGGAACTGGAGGAAGGCAAGAAACCGAAGCTAAGATCGAAGCAGAAGCCGCAAGCCGCGGCCAGCAGCTTTGCGACTAACTGGTAGCCGTGGCGATTCCAATTCCAGCGCAAATCAGAGCCGGCGACACGGTGAAGTGGCGCGTTGATGCGACGCAGGACAATCTGGGCAACGCTGTTGATAGCGGCACCTGGACGCTGACTTGGTATTTGCGGACCAATACAGCAAGCGAAGGCGCGACGGTTGTTGGCAGTGCCTATGGCACCGGCTGGGAGTTCACGCTGAGCGCTGCTGTCAGTGCTGCGCTTGCTGCTGGTGATTACTACTGGCAGTCGATCGCTACTTATGGGAGCGAAAGCCTGACGGTCGGCGCTGGGCAGCTTGAGGTGCTGGCAGCACTTAGCTATTCGGGCACGCCGGGAGCGTATGACGGCCGCAGCCAAGCTGAGATTGATCTGGACGCGGTGCAGGCTGCGATCCGCACGCTGATCAGCGGTGGGGCTAAGCAGTACAGCATCGGCAGCCGGAGTTTCACAAAGATGGACTTGGGCGAATTGATGCAGAGGGAAAGTATGTTGAAGGCTGAAATCAAGCGTGCGCAGAAGGCGGACATGATTGCGAACGGTCTTGGCAATCCGCACAACCTGTTCGTGAGGTTCTGATGGGCGTCCGTTCTGCGATTCGGGAATTGTTCCGCCGTGAATCGGCGCCCGTTGAAACCGGCACCCCACGCCGTCGCATGTTTGAGGGCGCCAGGGTCAATCGCCTGACAAGCGATTGGGTAACGACTGGAACTAGCGCAGACGCTGAAATCAGGGCAAGTCTTGCGGCTTTGCGCAACCGTGCGCGGCAACTGGTCCGTGATTCGGACTATGCGCGCCAAGCGTTGCGTGCTATTTCGCAGAACGTCGTTGGCACCGGGATTGGGTTCCAATCGCAAGTCAAACGGCAACGCGGCAACCGTCTCGATGTTGCGATCAATGATTCAATCGAGGGCGCATGGCGCGAGTGGAGCCGGGGCAAGTATTGCCACTGCGCGGGAAAGCTGAGCTTTGCGGAAATTCAATCGCTTGCGATCCGCAGCGTTGCTGAAAGCGGCGAGGTTCTGATTCGCATGGTCAAGCAGAGCTTTGGCGGTTCTGCTGTACCTCTGGGGCTTGAGGTGATCGAAGCGGACCTGCTTGACGACACCTACAACGGCATTGCGCCGGGTTCTGGCAACAACGTCCGCATGGGCGTGGAAATTGACCGCTGGCAGCGTCCTGTTGCTTATTGGTTTCTGGATAAGCATCCGGGCGATTATCAATACCCGCAGGCGACGGTTACCAACGCACAGAACCGCACCCGTGTGCCGGCTGATGAAATCATCCATCTCTTTTTGATGGATCGGCCAATGCAGACCCGTGGGGTCAGCTGGTTTGCGTCTGCCATCAAACGGCTGCATCACTTGGCCGGATATGAGGAGGCCGAGATTGTCCGCGCCCGCGCTAGCAGCGCATTGATGGGATTCATCACTAGCCCTGAGGGTGAGCTGGTTGGAGATGATGTTTATGACGGCGAGCGCGTTTCAACGTTCGAGCCTGGCGTGTGGAAGTACCTGCAACCTGGCGAATCCGTTTCGGTGCCCAGCTTGGATGCGCCCGATGGCCAGTTTGAGCCGTTCTTGCGTTCAATGCTCCGCGCTGTAAGTGCTGGCATGGGTGTGAGTTATGAAAACTTGTCGCACGATTTCAGCCAAACCAACTACAGCAGCAGCCGTTTGAGCTTGCTTGAGGAACGCGAGCACTGGCGCACTCTGCAGCGTTGGTTGATTGAAAACTTGAATCAGCGCGTGTTTGAGCAATGGCTGGACTTGGCAGTTCTGAGCGGTGTTTTGAATCTGCCGATTTATGAGGTGGACCCTGAGCGTTACCGCAAAGTGCGTTGGATGCCTAGGGGCTGGGGCTGGGTTGATCCGCAGAAGGAAGTGGCGGCCTACAAGGAAGCAATCCGTTGCGGGTTCAAAACTTTGGGCCAAGTCGTTGGCGAGCAGGGCGGTGATTTGGATGAGCTGTTGGCTGCTCGCAAATCTGAGCTTGAGAAGCTAGAGGAGCTTGGCATTGCTGTTGATACCGATGCCAACGTCATGCAGGCATCTGGCACTATCCAGCCAATTGTTGCGCCGGATGCCCTCGACATGCCTAGCCCTGAATCCAACAGTGATACTGAAGATGAGAACGGATAAGATTGGAGAAATAGCAGCGTTGCCGATGGAAACTGCAGAAGCTCTAGAAATTGAGCAGGAAGTGACTGCAGAACCTGCAGAGGAGGCCCCTGCGGCGGAATTGAACTTGCGCGATCTAGAAGGCCAGTACAAGCGGGCCGAAGTCACCACCTTTGACGATGTAGACGAGCGGACTTTTGAGTTCCCGTTTAGTTCTGAGTACCCCGTGGCCCGGTATTTCGGAAACGAAATTCTGAGCCACGACAGAGGCGCTGCTGACCTCAGTCGCCTGAACGACGGCGCTCCGCTGTTGTTCAACCACGACCCCGATCGCGTGATCGGAGTTGTAGAGCGTGCGTACATCGACGACAAATCTCGTCGGGGTTACGCCCGCGTGCGGTTCAGCCGCAATGAGTTTGCGCAAGAAATCTTGCGTGATGTCCAAGATGGAATCCTTCGCAACGTCAGTTTTGGCTACTCCATCGAAAAGATGGAAGAGCGAAGCAGCGGCGATTTCGTCGCAACGTCTTGGAAAAGTTTGGAACTGAGCGTCGTCGCGATCCCAGCTGATCCGTCAGTTGGGTTCGGGCGTTCGCTCGATTCCAAAACCCAACCTGCTGCTCCGGCAGCACCTCAACCTGATCCCATTCCTGCAATGGAAAACACCACCCCTGATCTGGCAGTGGTGCGGGCCGAAGCCGCCGAGGCTGAGCGCTCCCGCATCTCTGGTATTTCTTCCCTGTGCGATAAGCACAACCTGAGCGATCTGGCCGGCGAACTGGTTCGCGGTGGCAAGTCCATCGACGAAGCTCGCGCCGCTGTTCTTGAGCGCCTGGGTTCTACCCAAAAGCCCGTCAGCGAAAAGGCCGCCGAGATTGGCCTGACCGAAAAAGAAGTTCGCAACTTCTCTTTCATTCGCGCAATCAACGCTCTTGCCCACCCCACCGATCGGAAGGCCCAAGAGGCTGCCCGTTTCGAGTATGAGGTGAGCGAGGCCGCTGCTGCTGCCATGGGCAAAGAGTCCCGCGGCATCATGGTTCCCGCTGAGGTTCTCAAGCGCGACCTGAACGTTGGCACTAACAGCGCTGGTGGTTACACCGTCGCCACCGATCTGCTGTCGGCCAACTTCATTGACCTGCTGCGCAATAAAGCAGTGGTCATGGGCCTTGGCACTCAGATGCTGACCGGCCTGCAAGGCAACATTGCAATCCCCCGGGCTACCGGCGGTGCCACTGCTTATTGGGTTGCCGAGTCCGGCTCGCCTACCGAAAGCCAAGCTGCTTTCGATCAGGTGACGATGAGCGGCAAGACCGTTGGCGCGTTCAGCGACATCAGCCGCAAGCTGCTGCTGCAAAGCTCCATCGACATTGAAGGCTACGTCCGCAACGACCTTGCCACCGTTCTTGCACTGGCTATCGACAGTGCTGCCATCAATGGCACTGGTTCTTCCAACCAGCCCACCGGCATCCTGAACACCTCCGGCATTGGCTCCATCGCTGGTGGAACCAACGGCGCGGCTCCCAGCTACGCCAACATCGTCGGCCTTGAGACCGAAGTGGCTCAAGACAACGCTGACATCGGCAGCCTGAGCTATCTGACCAACACGAAAGTGCGCGGCAAGCTCAAGCAGACCTACACCAACTCGACTTACGGCGAGATCCCGGTGTTTGGTGCTGATGGTTCCATGAACGGCTACAACGTGGCCGTGACCAACCAAGTTCCCTCCAACTTGGACAAAGGAACCAGCACTGGCGTGTGTTCCGCGATCATCTTCGGCAACTTTGCTGATCTGATCATCGGCATGTGGGGCAGCCTCGACCTGATGGTTGACCCATACACCGCAAGCACCTCCGGCACCGTCCGCGTGGTGGCTCTGCAGGATCTCGACATTGCCGTTCGGCACGCCGAATCCTTCGCCGCCATGAAGGACGCTCTGACCACCTGATAAGGAGCGGGGGCGGGCAACCGTCCCCTTTTTCATCATGAAAGTTTTAATCCTTCGCAGCACCGTTGCCGATGGCAACGACGTTGAAGCCGGCCAGGTTGTTGATGTGCGTGACGAGACTGCGCGCTATCTGATGCAACTGGGCAAGGCTTCTGATCAGCTGCCTGCTCCAAAACCAGCCGCCAAGAAAACAAAGGCCAATGGCGCTGACTGATCTGCCTGATACCTACTTGGCTGATTTCGGCGTTGATTGTGTCGCCGGCAGCGTTACTGGCAAAGGCATCCTTGATATGCCTAGCCAGGTTGTTGCTGGCGATATGGTCTTGACGACTGATTATGCGCTGACAGCTAAGGCGGCAGATTTTGGTAATTTGGTCTATGGGTCTGAGATAACTGTGAACGGCGCGGCCTATACGGTGCGCGAAACACGGTTGTTAGACGACGGCATTTTCTGCGAGCTGGCATTGCAGCGCAGCGTTGCAACTAGCGTGATAACAGCCGTGACCGCCCTAGATGCTGGGGACAGCGATGATTCTGTTGACAGCTTGGGTATTGCTGAGCTTAATCCTGAAGTAGACGGCGGCACCGCTGGGACTAGCTACCTTGAGGGCAATGATTTGGACGGCGGAGCGGCATGAGCAGCATTGCGAGGATCCGGCTGCGGCGCGACACCGAAGCAAATTGGACAGCTGAAAATCCCATCCTGCTTGCGGGTGAGATCGGCGTCGAGACAGACACCCGCCGCTTCAAGGTGGGGGATAGCTCTACGGCATGGAGCAGCCTGAGCTATTACATCGAAGGTGTGCTGGCACGGGGTCAGGCCAGCAAGATGACCAGCGGAACGATTGCAATTGCAACCGCTGGCACTTATCAGAGCACTGGACTGGCGGCGACCTTTGATAGCAGCACTGACTATCAGACCGTGCTGGGCACGTCTGACACTTTTGCGATTAAGAACGACAGCGGCGCTACCAAGCTGTTTCAGGTGCAGGCCAGCATGGATGCTTATGCCGGCAACAACCATACGCTTGGCATCGGCTTGGCAAAGAATGGCAGCGTGATTACTCAATCTGAGTGCCGGGCGTTTTCTGGTTCGACTGGTCAGGTTGCAAAGCTGTTTTGCTTCTGGATGGTTGAACTGGCTGATGGTGATGAGGTGGCTATGTATGTGGCCAATCACAGCGACACCGACAGCATCAGCTTCCAACGCGGCCGGATCTCAGCTATTGAGGTGAAGGCATGACGACCAAGCGCGAGTCGATTCTGGCCGCGATCAAAACCACGCTGGCGGGAACCACTGGAGTCGGCACGCGCATTTGGCGCAGTCGAGTGCAGGCACTGGCTAGGCAGGAAAGCCCGGCGATTGTGGTTGAACCAATCAGCGACAACGCGGAGCAGAACACCAGCCTCCCAACGCTTGATTGGAGCTTGACGGTGCGGGTTGCTGTGATCGTTCGCGGCGACGTGCCGGACCAGCAGGCTGATGCAACCGTTGAGAGTCTGCACAGCAAGATGATGGCCGACCTGACTTTGGGCGGTTATGCCATCGACGTGCAGCCGCAAGGTGTCAGCTTTGATTTAGTAGAAGCTGACCAGCCTGCGGGTGTGATTGCTTGTGACTATCTAGTGCGTTATCGAACGTCTTTGACTGATCTGACCAGTAGCTAATACGGCTACCATTGGACAAAGACTGATGTTATTCAGGCCAAGCCATGCCGCTGCTATCTCGCCGCCAGTTGCTGCTGGCTGAAGCCGAAGTGAGCTATGGGGTTGACCCGACCCCTAGCGCCTCAAGCAACGCGATTTTGGTTCGCAATATTGAGGTGACGCCGCTTGAAGCCGATACCGTCAACCGCGAACTGATCCGGCCTTATCTTGGCCAATCCGAGCAGCTGCTGGCACAGACCAGGGTGCTGATCAACTTTGAGGTGGAGCTGGCCGGCTCCGGCACTGCTGGCACGGCACCGGCTTATGGCCCGCTGCTTGAAGCCTGCGCCATGACTGAGACAGTGGTTGCAAGCACAAGCGTGACCTATGCGCCGAATAGCGACGCAGCGCCTGGCTCGGCCACCATTTACTTCAATAACGATGGCGTGCTGCACAAGGCCACCGGCTGCCGCGGCACGTTCACGCTGAATGGCGCTGTGGGCGAAATCCCGACGATCGCCTTTGAATTCACCGGCATTTACAACACGCCAAGCGACGTTTCGCTGACCACCCCGACCTACAGCAACCAAGCTGACCCGGTGGTGTTCAAGAACGGCAATACCACTGGCTTCCAAGTGTTCAGCTATGCAGGCGCGCTGCAGAGTTTCAGCCTTGAGATGGCCAATGAGATTGTCTACCGCGAGCTGGTCGGCGGCACTAAAGAGGCGATCATCAGCAACCGCGCCCCTGCTGGTGAGGTCATGATTGAAGCTGTGGCCATTGGCACCCATAACTTCTTTAACGATGCAACCGGCAGCAGCAACGGAAACCTGACCTTCCAGCATGGCCAGACGGCCGGCAACATCGTCACGTTCACGGCCAGCCAGATCGATTTGGGCAACCCGTCCTATAGCGATGAGGATGGCATCCAAATGCTTACGCTGCCATACATTGCCACTCCGACCGATTCGGGCAATGATGAGCTGGAATTGGTCTACACCTAAAGCGTGGCGTTTGTCCTAAAAACCTCGGACACCTTCCGTTGGCCGGTCAGTTTTAAGCAACCGGCTGACGGTGGGAAACGAGAAAAGCAGACGTTTGAGGCTGAATTTAAGCGTCTGCCACAAAGCCGGATCAACCAAATCCAACTCTTGGCGCAGCAGCGGATCAAAGCTGCAGAGCGCGGCGAGGATTTGGAAAACGGCGTCTCAGATCAAAGCATTGCCGACGAAATCTTGGTCGGCTGGGATGGCATCATCGATGGTGACGGTGAGCCGGTTCCTTTTACTAAGGGCACAAAAGCGCAGCTGCTTGACGTGCCAATGCTGGCTGGCGCTTTGATCGAAGCTTATTTCGAGTCTTTGGTTGAGGAAAAAAGAAAAAACTAATAGAGGCCGCTGAGCATTGGCTCGGTGGCATGGAGGTAGACGACACGGCTACAGACGCAGCCGTTTTGGGTATTGAACCGCCACCGTCAAAGAAGCCAAAGGATTTTGAGGTTTTGCCTGATGCCTGGCCAGCGGTCGCAGTATTTCTAAGGGTCCAAACGCAATGGCGCACAAGTGCTGGCGGCGTTGTCGGCTTGGACTATGGACCAGTGCGATGGGTGTTTGATCTGCTGCAAATTAAAGACCCAGTGACCACGCTTGCAGACTTGCAGATCATTGAAGCTACAGTGATTGCAGGCATGAACAAGCGCAGCAAGTAGCCATGGCCCTTGACATGACAACTGTCCTGACGATCAGGGCCAATGTCACGGGCTTGCAGCAGATCGGCGGCCTGCAGAACGGCTTGAAAGGCGTCACAAATCAATCAAACAAAGCGGCAACCGCCATGGGGCGGCTTAAAGGCGCAGCCGCTGGCGCTCTCGGCGCGATGCGTGCCGTGCTGCCGGTGATTGGCGTTGCAGCACTAGGAAAATTTGCCAAGGACAATTTGGACGCGGCAGATGCTATGTCCAAACTGTCGCAACGGACAGGCGTTGCAGCTCCGACGCTTGATAAGTTCCGCAAGGTTGCAGAGTTAAGCGACACCAGTATTGAGGGGTTAGGCAAAGGCTTCAAAACGCTGGCCAGCAATATGTACGACGCCCAAACAAAGGGCACTGGTCCAGCTGCTGATGCTTTCAACAAGTTGGGTATTCAGGTTGCAGACGCCAATGGCAAACTGCGCGCCAGTGATGAGGTCATGCTGGATGTGGCCGATCGCTTTAAGGCGATGCAAGATGGCCCAGAAAAAGCGGCGCTTGCAGCCGACATTTTTGGCGCAAAACTCGGTGATGAGTTGATTCCGCTTTTGAATAATGGCGGCGATGCTGTGCGCGATATGGGCACTAGCTTGACGCAGGATTTTGCGGATAAGGCTGCAGCATTTAACGATCGTTTGGAAACGATGCAGGAGAAATTTGGTGATCTTGCATTGCGAATTACTGAATCATTGCTGCCTGCATTTGAGTCGATTGTGGGCGGTGTTGAAGGGTTGCTAAACGCTTTTCAAAGCTTGCCAGCTCCGGTGCAAGGCTTCATTGCAGCGTTTGCAGGACTAAGCGCTATTGCTCTTGTATTTGCTCCGGTGATTAGCGCATTGACTGCGATTGGTCCATTGCTTGGCGGTTTGGTTGCTGCGATTGGCCCAATCATTAGCGTGATTGGCACTCTTGGGACCACATTGGTTGCAGTGTTTGGGGCCGGGCCATTGGCGATTGTTGGCCTCGTGGTTGCGGCTGGTATTGCGATCTTTGCTTTCCGCGATCAGATCGGGCAAGCGTTTCAAGCGATCGGCCAGATTTTCATGGATGCCGCCAAGTGGTACAAAAACACTTTTATTGATCCGGTGCTTAACCTTGGCAGAGGATTGCTTCAAGGTTTAGGCGAAATCTTTAACAGGATTGGCGAAGCAATCAAGGCGCCAATCCAAACAGCCATTGGGTTTATTAGAGGCATTGTCAATGGCATGTTGCAAGGCATTGCTACTGCAATAAATGGCGTTGTCAATGCAATCAACCGCATTATCAACGCGGCCAACGCTGCCTTAAGGCGCCTCAAACTTCCAACAATTCCAAATTTGCCAAACGTTGAGATTCCTCAGTTTGCAGAGGGTGGCGTTGTTAATGGCCCAACCTTGGCCATGGTGGGCGAAGGCGGAGAGCCTGAATACATCATCCCGGCATCCAAGATGGGTAAAGCGTCGGCAGCTTATTTGTCCGGCGTTCGCGGCCCTGGAGTCATTCCCCGTTTTGCTGAGGGCGGCGTTGTTGCTCCGGCAAATGCAAACGTCAACATTCAAACCGGGCCAGTAACTCAGATGAACGGCCAGAATTTTGTGACGACGCAAGAGATGACCAAAGCTGTGCAAGCCGGCGTGCAACAAACGCTTGACATAATCCGCCGTGACGGCAATGTGCGCGCACAGCTGGGGCTGGCCTGATGGCAAATTACGACATTATGTGTTTCTTGGAGTATTACGCCGACCGCACCAGTGTGGTTGATGGCTCAGGGAATCGCACGCCTACTAGGCAGTGGCAAAACTTCTACCAAGTAGCGCAATCTCTTAGTGTTGATGCCAACGCCACTGGCGTCTACGTTTATTTGCCGTTTGATGCTGACGGGTTTGGTTCAACGCTGGCCGCAAGCATCAACGATTTGAGCATCACAGCCGCGGCCACTGGTGATCTTGTGGACGTAACGGATGCAGCGATTGCAGCTGACAACCTTGTGATCGCTTCGCTTTATATCCAAAACGCAGGCGAGGATGCTTTCGATGCGGCAAGCGCCCAGCTGATCAGTCGCTACATCGGCAGCATTGAAGGCGCAAGCGTTAGTGATGAAACGGTCAGCTGGACCATCAATCCAGCAATCAACAAATTGAAACCGCAGGTCCCGACCCGTAAAATTGCGGCAGACATGCTGATTCGTCAGATTGGGGAATGATGGAGCAGGTGTTTGGGTTTAATTTGACTGCCACCTGCGCTGATGGTGTTGTTCGTAGCGGCGTGGTCCTGAAGGTTGTTAATGGCGTCACCATCTATGAGGACGCGGACGGCAATGCATTGACTGGTCCAACGTGCGTCACTAATGCCACTGGTGGCGGCCTGCTCAGCATTGGCACTGATCTTGCCATCGCTTGCATTTCTTACCGTAAGGCTGAGGGGCTGATCTAATGGCGATGAATATGTCATCCGCAAGAGAGCAGCCCGCTGGACGCTTGGGAACCACAGCAGAGCGCAGCGATTCAACGCCAACAAAAAGCAAAAAGCCGCAAGGTGAAATTGGCAAACAACAAGTTTTAGCAACTGCGGGCGATACAGTCCCGATTGTGTTTTGCAAACGCGCTGGTGGCGTAGGCGGTGCGTGGGTTCAGCCGTCAATGGTCAAAACGGCAACCAATAACTTTGACGGTTCGTTTTTGTATGCAATTACCCAGGGCGAAATGATTAGCTCGCCTCAGCGTTACTTGGCTTGGACTGGCAACGAAAACATTGGCTCAAAGCCGGGAACGATAACGCTCACTCATTATTATTCATCAGCCGCAACAATGGCGGCATCAAAGAATAGCTGCCCAATTACAAGCGGCAATATCTTTTGCGATCTCAATACATATTCCTATCTTCAGGAAGTTTTTGGCTCCGGCAGTTTCACTGACCGCCTCCCATCTTGGGACACGCTTTACAACTATTACAACGTCATCACTAGGGGAACAGGAGACACAAGCAACTCAGTAGTGCAGATTGCAGAAACAGATATTACATTCATTAACCAAGATGATGGCACAGATTTCACGTCAGCGTATTGGGCGGCGCTTGGAATTACGCCTTCCCCCACGGCGTTTGTTTATTGGAACGGAATTTATTCCGGCGGGAGCGTAACTGGCGGCAATACTGTCGGAACTATTGAGAGAATCCCTAGCTCTGGATACACGGCACCCAATGCCAACTACTTCACCGACCTTGGCGCCAATGGTCCCTATTCAGTCATCTACCAAAATGCAACGATCAATAATCAGATCAACCCCAGTAATCCTGCCAGCACTGGCACACTGGAGGGAATCCAAATTGAGGACCACCTGAGCACCTATGCTGATCCGGCTTCGCCTAGCGCTAGCGCCAACTTCACATCATTTGCCGACATTACTTTTTTGGAAATTGACGGCAACATTTTTGACGCGCCTAGCTCCGGCAGTTATCCAACCACTACCCGGCAGCTTTGCATCTACTACGACAACGGCTGCAAGGTTGACCTATACAGTGCAGGCTTGAGCGGTGGGGTTTATACGCAGGGCGCAAGCAATCAGTTTGTTGACCTTGCAATGCATCTATTCAAGATCATCAAACGGGTTGACGGCGCATCAACGGATGATCTAGCTGCGCCCATTGATACCAGTAACCTGCAGGACATCGCCAGTTATTGCACAAACAACGCGACTTTTTGCAATGGTGTCGTTGATCAGTCGTTGAACGTAATTGATTTCATTTCAAGCGTTGCCCCATTCTTCCTTTTGTCATTCGTTTCAACTAATGGGCGCTACAGCTTTCAGCCTTTGTTGCCTAAAAATGGCAGCCATCAAATTGATGTAACAGCACTGACACCTGCCGCAACTTTTACTGAAGACAACATCCTGCCGGGTTCATTTACAAAGCAATATGCAGCCGCAGAGGATCGCCGCGCAATCAATATCAGTCTGGTTTGGCGCGAAGTGGAACCCTTGAATATCGGCATCCAGCGAACCAATATCGTCCGCTATCCCGCCACCGGCAACGACGCGCCTAGCGTTCAGTACGACATGACTGATGTATGCGCGTCTCAGGCTCATGCAATTTTGTTTGGCAAGTATGAGCTGGCCAAACGGAAGTATTCAACCCACAGCATTAGCTTTTCAACCCCGTTGCTCACGTCGGGTTTGATCCCAACCCAGATCATTCGCGTCACCCGGCAGCGGATCAGCAGCAAGGGCGACAACCGCACCGAAACCGATTGGTATCAGGTCACAAACGTCAAGCACGAAAGCGACGGCACAAGCACCATCAGCGCCATGCACTTCCCCGTTGACGGCAGCAACATCGCCAAAATTAGTGATGAGGTTGTGAACGGGACATTTGAGGTGATCTGATGGCAACGTTTCCAGCGCTAGAGCCAAGCACCCGAGCATTGACCTACGGCGACTATCCACAGCTGATTCATGAGGGTGCCAGCGGTGGCCAAGTGCGATTTAAAACCGGCACCGATCGCGTCAGCCAGCGGCTAACCATAACCTTTGAATATCTGACCGAAGCAGAGGCCAAACTGCTGCTTGATCACTATGAGGAACAACAAGGCAGCCTGATTGCGTTTGATCTTTCGGCTCAGGTCTGGTCTGGCTATGCAACGGTGCCAATACCGGCGGCAGACTACCAATGGCGCTATGTCGGCCCATTTGAGGTCGGGATCGGTGCGCCGCTCCGATACAACCTCAGCGTGGAACTAGAGACGGTGCCAATCTGACCATGACATTCCCCGCGCTAGTCCCATCAGCCCGCACCTTTTCACCGGGCAACATCCCGCAATCAAGTCAGATCACGCTGTCTGGCTTGGTCACAGGTTTCAGGCGTGGTAACAGGCGCGATGGCCAGACGTTATCGCTGAGCTTCACAAACCTGACTGAGTCGCAGGTCAATGAAATCAAAGCGCACTACATTGACCGCCAAGGCACGTTTGATATTTTCTTTCTGTCGGCGGAAGTGTGGAGCGGGTACGCAACGCCGCCCATCCCACTGCTTAGTGATTACGCCTGGCGCTATGCAGGCGCGCCAACTGTTACCGATGGGATTGTCGGTCGCTGGGGTGTTGACGTTGAGTTGGTCACCTATGCAATCGACACTGGCGACCTTGTATTTGATGGCGAGTTAGCACCGGCAAGCCCAGCCAGAAGCTATATCCTTGATGGAGGGGCAGCAGCAGCAACGCCCGCTCGGGACAACATCATTAGCCCGCCCGGAGCCACATGACCGTCACCCTTACCGCTCTTCAGCAACAGCGACGCGATACGGCGGCGAACTGGACCAGTGCCAACCCGGTTCTGTTGTTGGGTGAGATCGGTTACGTCAGTGATTCGACGACTGGCGCACTCAAGATTGGTGATGGGGCAACGGCCTGGAACTCGCTGCCTTACATCTACGGGACACAGCTGAGCGCTTACCCGCTGGTCAATGCTGATATTGCAGCGGCTGCTGAGATTGCCGTCAGCAAGCTGGCGAACGGCGCGGCTAATCAGATCCTGACCACTGATGGCACTGACGTCAGCTGGACCGACAACCCGACCATCGCGGGCAACGTCACGATTGAGGGTGATCTAACGGTCAACGGCACGACCACCACGATTGATACTGAGACCCTGCTGGTCAAGGACAAAAATATCGAAATGGGGGTGGTTGATACGCCCTCCGATGTAACGGCAGACGGTGGCGGCATCACGCTAAAAGGCACCACCGACAAGACGATCACTTGGATTGACACAACCGACGCTTGGACCTTTAGCGAGCATGTCAACATTGCAAGCGGCAAGGAATACCGCATCGCTGGCACAAAGGTCCTAGACGCCACCAGCCTTGGCAGTGCGGTTGTCAGCAGCAGCCTGACCAGTGTTGGCACGATCTCAAGCGGCACCTGGCAGGGCAGCGCGATTGATGCCGCCTACCTAGACAGCACGCTGGTTCAAACGACTGACACTGGAACAGTCACCAGCGCAATGATCCTTGATGGGACGATTGTTGACGGTGACATCAATGCAAGCGCTGCAATCGCGCAAAGCAAGCTAAGCCTGAGCATCACTAATTCGGAAGTCAGTGCATCGGCTGCTATTGCAGGCAGCAAAATTCAAGCCGCAACGACAAGCAACGCTGGCGCGGTTCAGCTGACTGATTCCACCAGCAGCACAAGCACCACAACCGCTGCGACGCCTAACGCTGTCAAATCGGCTTATGACTTAGCCGCTGCTGCACTGCCGAAAGCTGGTGGCACGATGACCGGTGCCATTGCGATGGGCACAAATGCCATCACCGGGATGGCAGATCCGGGTAATCCTCAGGATGCGGCGACCAAAAACTACGTTGACAACGCCCTGTCTGGCATCAGCGCTGATCGGATCATTGAAGGCGATACCAGCGCGGAGGTTATCGACAGCGGCTCTGATGGTCGCTTTGTCGTCACGGTTGATAATGCCGAAAAGTTCCGCATCCATACCAACGGCGAAATCGGCTTAAGCGGCACAAACTACGGCACAAGCGGTCAAGTTCTGACTAGCCAAGGCACAGGCAGCGCACCGCAATGGGCAGATGCTGCAGGCGGTGGGGCAACAGGCGGCGGCTCGGACAAAATTTTCATCGAGAACGGTCAGACCGTCACCACTGATTACACATTGGGCACGACGCTTGGGGCAACCGCAAACGCTGTCAGCGCTGGACCTGTGTCGATAAATTCCGGCATCACGGTTACGATACCGTCAGGATCCAACTGGGTGATCGTCTGATCATGGCAATTTCGATCAACGGCACCGGAAGCATTACCGGACTAACGGCAGGTGGACTGCCTGATGGAAGCATTGTTGCAGCTGATTTGGCATCTGGAGCTATTACCACTGGAGCGTTGCCTGCTGGAACTATTTTGCAGGTTCAAGTAACAGAAAAAACAGCAAACCAGGAAGTCAACAGTAGTACGCATGTTGACATTATGTCAGTAACTATAACGCCAACTTCGTCGTCCAACCCTATTCTTCTCCTAGCACTAGGCGGAACAATAATTACCAACGCATCCAACAGAGCGTTAAGAACAACATTTTTTAGAGGCACAACAAATTTAGCCACTGATGACACAGACACAAGCGATTATTTAACAGAGTATCGCGCTGTTGATTCTGAAATACTTGTACCTCATTGCACGTTTCATTATGACGATGCACACTCGTCAACTTCAGAGCTTACTTACACATACAAAGGGTTGACTCTTGTGGGCGGAGTTTGGGTTAATAATAGAGGCGGTGACAGGTTCTCCACAATTACACTTATGGCAGTAGAGGTCGCGGCATGATTATTTCAAAAGGAACAGCGCTGGATGTTCTCGCGCCAAAAGCTGAATACAGCATCGACGGGGGCACAGTAACTTGGCTTAGTCCTGATATTCAGCAGCCAACCAACGAGGCGATCGAAGCCGAAATGGATCGGCAAAGAACTGAGTACGAAAAAAGCCAATACCAACGCAATCGCCAACCGGAATACCCGGACCTGGCTGATCTTGCTGACGCCTTGTACTGGTCGAACCAAGGCGATAACACCAAACTTGACGAGTACTACGCAGCGTGTGCCGCTGTGAAGGCTAAGTATCCCAAACCGGAGGTTGACTAATGTCTTTACGCCTTAACGGTTCCACATCCGGCTATGTGGAGATTGATGCACCGGCAACCGCTGGTAGCAACACGCTGATCCTGCCTGATGGGAATGGCACGAGTGGACAAGCATTGCAAACTAATGGAAGCGGCGCGCTTAGCTGGGGTCCAGGCGTCGCAAATGACGCTCAACTCTGCAAAGCCTGGGTAAACTTCGATGGTACCGGCACTGTTGCAATCCGCGCTAGCTACAACGTGAGCAGCATTACGGATAACGGGACTGGTGACTATACGGTGAATTTTACGACTGCGTTATCTGATGTGAATTACGCGGTTACAGGAAGCGCCGCTTTAAGCTCTGCAACTAATACTTCAGCAAGAATTTTGTCTCCTCGCGGAACAACTGCGCTTGCTACAGGTAGCTGCCGAATTCACACGGACAATGACCTTGGCGCGGTCAACGATTGTGCTCTCGTATCAGTCGCAATCTTGCGCTAACCGACATGAACAGAATTATTTACCAAACTGAATCCGGCGGCGTAGCGGTGATCATCCCTATCGAATCCGTCGAACTGGCACTCAAAGATGTGCCCGAAGGTGTGCCCTATGAGATCGTTGATGTTGATGCTATCCCCAGCGACCGCTTCTTCCGCAATGCGTGGGTGATGGGCGACTGCTGCGTAGAGCACGACCTTGACAAATGCAAAGCACTGGGGCATGACATCCGCCGTCAGCAACGTGCTGAAGAGTTCAAACCCTTTGATGACATCATCGCCAAGCAAATCCCTGGTACTGATGCAGTAGCTGCTGAGACGGCACGGTCTGACATTCGCCTCAAGTATGCGTTGATTCAAGACGTGATTGATGGCGCGTCTACCCCTGAAGAAATTAAGCTGGCACTGGAGGCAAACAAATGAGCACCTTAAAAGTCACATCCATCCAAAACCCGTCAACGTCTAGCGGCGGCGTTTCGATTGACACCTCCGGTCACGTCACGGTTGATGGCGTGGCAATGCCTTCTAGTGGACCGCTTAGCAACCGCAATAAGATCATCAACGGTGATATGCGGATTGACCAGCGAAATGCCGGGGCTGCGGTAACGATTCCAGCAAACGCATACACATATAGTATTGACCGTTGGTTTGGTTTCTGTAACCAACCATCTAAATTCTCTCTACAGCAGAACGCTGGGGCAGTAACTCCACCAGTGGGACACAGTAATTACTTAGGCGCTACTTCATTGTCTGCATATGCGGTTATTTCCACAGATTACTTTGCGTTGGGACAAGCAATTGAAGGGTTTAATTTTGCTGATGCATCGTGGGGTACGGCAGATGCAAAAACAGTTACTTTGTCCTTTCAAGTGTACTCAAGTTTGACAGGAACATTTGGTGGGGCTATACAAAGCAGCAATCAAGGCCGTAGTTACCCTTTTAGTTACACAGTTTCTTCTGCTAACACTTGGACGCCAATAGCCATAACTATTGCTGGAGACACAACTGGGACTTGGGTAGGCGCTACTAACGGAATTGGAGCAAGAGTTTTCTGGAGCTTAGGTTCTGGCTCTGTTCAATCTGGAACGGCAGGGGCTTGGGTTAGCGGCGCTCCATATTCTGTAACAGGCGCAACATCAGTAGTCGGCACCAACGGCGCCACGTTCTACATCACAGGCGTCCAACTAGAAGTCGGATCCGTCGCCACACCGTTTGAACACCGGAGCTACGGCGATGAGCTGGCGAGGTGTCAGAGGTATTATTACAAAATTCAACCCGGACAGTATGACACCTTTTGTTTAGGTTACAACCGCAACACCACCCTTTGCCAAGCATTTGCACCGTTTCCAGTAACTATGCGAGCCGCACCGACGGCACTTGAAACATCAGGAACCGCAAGTGATTATCGAATTCTTTACCTTATTACAGCTGCTACTTGCAATGCAGTGCCATTTTTTGACCACGGTTCTACCACTGGAAGCGATATTTATTTTCAAGTTGCGAGTGGATTGACCGCAGGGCAAGGATCTAAAGCCAATTCAAACACCGCTGACGCTTACCTCGCTTGGAGTGCTGAACTATGACCTACAAAGTTTTTAACACAAATTCTGCAGGAGAAACTATTTACGCCCGTATTGATGACGATGGCGTGATCCGTGTCACCTGTAGTGCTGATCATCCGCCGTTTCAAGAATGGTTAGCAGAAGGCAACGAACCGCTTCCTGCTGACGACTAATGGCAGTCAAATCAAAAACCGCACTGGGGCGGGTTGAGCACAAAGCCGGTCGTCCCAAGACCACATCCCAGGGTTACGGGCAACATTCCCGCCCTCGTCGGCGCGGTAAGAAGCCCTTACGCGGTCAAGGCAGATAAATGGACAGCCGTTTGTCGCTGCTCGGTGGTGCGCTTGCGTTGCTAACCACTGTTGTGGCGACGACGGTCACCATCGACTCGCGCTACGCCAAATCAGCAGAAGTCAAACAGCAGTTTTGCCAAGCCCGTAAGCAGCAACTACGGGATCGGATTTTTGAGCTGGATCTAAAGGCGGACAAAACGCCAAACGATAGAGCCTTGCGAGAATACCTACAGCAACAACTCCGGGACGGCTGCTAGCCGTTTAGCTGCTGTGGACAAAATCAACCTTGAGCTGATTGGCGGCATCCTTGCTATCGCCGTGCAGGCTGGTATTGCCGTCTGGTGGGCGAGCGGCATCAACTCAAAGCTTTATCACGTCGAGCATGAAGTGATGAAAATGGGCATGAACGTGGAACAAAACACAGAGTTTCGTATCCTCTGGCCGCGTGGTGAGATGGGCGCACTGCCGGACGACGTTAAGCAAGATTCCGCTATTCAGGTCTTGCAGGCAGAAGTTGAGCGGCTTAGACAGCGCACAGTCTGTGCCCGCTAAATGGACCCTGAAAAATTAGAAAACTGGCGGAAAATCAAAGAAGCACTAGAAGCAGCAGGCAAAACCGACTGTGACTACTACCGCCGAGCCGTTGTAATCCTGCGCGGTCAGGCTGATCCGTGGCGCCCGCCTTCGATAGACTGAACGCAACAGATCGCAGCTGTGGATCCGTTCATCACGCCATTGATCACAGCCGCGATAGTCGCTGGCGTCGGCGCGCTTTGGCGTATCGACAAACGTGCCAGCGTTATGGACACCCGCATGGCTCTGATCCTGGAGCAGATCACGGCATTGCGAAGCGATCACAAAGAACGGCTAGACGATCACGAACGCCGGTTGCGTCATCTAGAAAGCCGGGGCTAATTTTCAACCAGTCAAACCACCCCAATGGATCCCACCGTTCTTGCAGCTATTGCGATCGTTGCAGCTGCTGGCAGTGAAATCATCACCCTGCTGCCGATCCGCGAAAACAGCTGGGTGCAGCTGCTGGTCAAAGTGCTGAACGTGATCGCCAAAAAAAAGTAGGCGGCACAACTTGGCTCTTGCGCTTTGGCGATAAGGACTGGCGGCACCAGGTCCACAAAGCGGCGCAGGATTGGAAATTCCAGGCCACCCTCAAGCCGCGGCTAGATCG
>Ga0222715_10001656_pt1 | contig 21162 bp, 19 predicted proteins | sample C33_9DmetaG_FD_165056 | JGI IMG/M metagenome (GOLD analysis project Ga0222715, IMG submission 165056) | Estuarine water microbial communities from San Francisco Bay, California, United States - C33_9D | ecosystem: Environmental > Aquatic > Marine > Unclassified | place: USA: California... | reverse complement strand
CACCACACTCGTCGAGTGTTAGCACAATCGAACTCTCTACTTAGAAACTAAAAATCGTCGCTACCGCTGTCGAAGGTGTTAGCAACTATACCAACACAGTCCCATTTAAAAGCAGCTTTACGTCATTAAGCCCCTCTAATTGACAGTTTTCGAAAAAGGAATCTCAAGACTTCAGTCGCGCTTCGGCTTAACGGCAACAAACCGGAGGACTCCCTTTCGGTTCAACAGCATGAGCACGGATTTACGCTTGTTAGCCAAAGCAGCAGCAACCTTGCTTTCAACCTCGGCAGGACTAGCCACGGGATCCTGATTAACTTCAACGATCACATCGCCAACCTGGATGTCTTCCTCAGCTGCCGGCCCATCTTTCTGCACGACAGCAACGAGAGCTCCTTTCACTTCTTCACCAACGCCATTAGAAGACCGTGCCTCATCAGTAAGGGGAAGCAAAACTAGTCCTAAGCTAGGTAGTACTAGTGTGGGATCTTCAGCACCTGAACCCATTTTTGCCGATGATTCATCCAATCTAGCAACTATGATCTTGAGCTTCTTCTCAACGCCATCACGCCAGACAACTACCTCAACCTCGGAACCTATCTCAGTCTCTGCAACAATTCGCGGTAAACGGCGGACTTTATCTATATCGCGCCCATTGAATTTTAAGATTACGTCTTGTTCCTTAACGCCGCCGGCCATAGCAGGACCGTCCTTAGCCACTGCTGCAACCAAAGCGCCCCGTGCTCGATCCATCTCAAGGGTTTTTGCAATTTCGTCTGTAACAGTCTGAATATGAACACCAAGCCATCCTCGTCGGGTTTCACCAAAACGACGGAGTTGATCAATAATTGGATGGGCAAGCGATGTTGGCACTGCAAAGCCAATACCCACAGACCCACCAGTTGGAGAGAAAATGGCAGAATTAACACCAATGACCTCGCCATCCATGTTTAACATTGGGCCACCAGAGTTGCCCTTATTGATGGCGGCATCTGTCTGCAGGTAGTCATCGTAAGGACCAGAGCGGATGTCCCTTTGTCGTGCAGAAATAATTCCAGCCGACACAGAACCGCCAAGACCGAATGGATTACCGATCGCAATAACCCAATCGCCTACGCGGATTTTTGTGCTGTCACCAAGCGTAAGAAACGGCAGCGGTGTGGGACTTTCTACCTTTAAGACCGCTAAGTCTGTCTTAGGATCACGACCAAGCACCTTTGCTGGCAGCTCATGATCATCCTGGAACTTAACAACTATCTGATCAGCATCGGCGATAACATGATTATTAGTAACAACAATGCCTGAAGGATCAATTACAAAGCCAGACCCCAGCGAACTTGCCTGACGAGGTTGTTCACCGTTTGGATTGCGCTCTAAGAAATCCTTGAAGAAGTCCTCAAACGGCGTGCCGGGAGGTACGTCTGGGCGATCACCACTGGATACAGTTTGGGTAGACGAAATATTTACCACCGCCGGAAGTGATTTTTCTGCAAGATCTGCAAAACTCTCACCAGCCTGACGGGCATCGGCGACACCGCCTACAGCAATTGCCACCCAAAGAAAAATCGTTGAGGCAACATTAGCGATTTGGCAACGCAAAGGTCTGATTCCCTCTACCGAAATAGAATTAAGAACAAAGTGTTCTCAATGCCGTTTTTTTAAAATCCCGCGCCAGATCAAAAATAATTCATCACGCGCGCGCAAACCAAATTATTGCCAAACCGACACAGGCTATCAGCAGAGCTCTATATCTCAATGCTTCCGCGGGCTCATCCAACACACGCTCCATCATTTTGCGCATCCCGTTCGGAAAGAGACCGTAAAGCATGCCCTCTAAAACAAGTGCCAACCCCAAAGCCGTCACAAAATCGACCATTAACGAGCCTCGCAACTACCGCTTAGAGACGCCATTCAGACTTTCAAAGAAACGGAAGAAGTCGCTATTAGGCGATAAAACAAAGGTTGTTCCATCGCTTCCCAGGGCATTTCGATAAGCTTCCATGGATCGGTAGAAAGCAAAAAAGTCAGGGTCTTGTCCAAATGCCTCAGCATAGATTCGGATAGCCTGGCCATCGCCCTCACCCTTAAGCTCCTGAGAACGTTGTTGTGCTTTGGCAACAAGCTCTACACGCTCACGATCGGCACCTGCCCGGATCGTAATAGCAGCCTCTTGGCCCTCTGCACGCAGTTCACGCGCATCTCTTTCACGCTCAGTCTGCATGCTTTGATAAATTGCCTCTGCATTGACTCTAGGTAAGTCTGCGCGACGAACGCGTAAATCAACGAAGGTAATTCCAAAGCGGGTTGCATCGGTGTTCGCGACCGTCAAGATACGAGCCATGATTGCCGCACGCTGATCCGACAGCACGGACTTTAACGTCTCAACGGCGAAAACATCTCGCATCGCTTTACTAACAACCTGAGCCAAACGAGGTTCTGCATTAGATTCTGATCCAAATGATTGGACGAATAACAGAGGGTCCTTGATCACAAAGCGGGAGATCACGTCAACGACCAGACGGTTTTTATCTTTGTCGACAATTTCTTCCGCCGCGGGATCAAGGTTTAGAACGCGCGCCTCTACATATCGAACTGACTGCCATGGCAATTTCCAATGGAGACCAGGATTAGTAATCACTTGGCGGGGATCACCAAATTGAAACACAATAGCTTGCTGGGTCTGATGGACCGTGAAGGCCGACATTGCCACTACAACAGCTGTAATTGCTAATAATGCGGCGGCTACAACACCGAAAGCAACCTTACGCATTACTTTTGCCCCCCATCAGTCTTCTCTACTGCTTTTCGACGTTTTTGTATCTCTGGTAAGGGAAGATAAGGAACAACCCCAGAACCACCGGCAGCACCATCGCCATCAACAATTACCTTGTTTGCGTTCCGCAGGACCTCTTCCATTGTCTCAAGATAAATGCGTCGTTGCGTGACGTCCTTGGCAACTTTGTAAGAGTTGTAGACGTTCATAAACCGGTTCGCATCACCAGTAGCCCGAGCTATCACCTCACGCTTGTAAGCCTCGGCTTCCTCAATCAACTTTGCTGCTTCACCTCTAGCTCTCGGCACTACATCACGCTGATAAGCTTCAGCTTGTTTTTGGAAACGATCCTTGTCTGCAACTGCACGCTGCACATCACGAAAAGCGTCGATAACCTGGCCTGGTGGATCAACTCTTAAGACCTGCATGTTAGTGATGGTAACGCCAGCCTTATATTCATCGAGAAGTTTTTGAAGATTTAACAAACCATCTGCAGCAACAGCCTCACGACCATCAGTTAAAGCGTAGTCGATCGAATTTTGACCAATGATCTCGCGCATAACTGATTCTGCTGCAGCGGCTATCGTTTGTTCTGGATTGCGGATCTGGAACAAATAATCTCCAGCATTAGCGATTTTCCAGAAGACCACATAGTCCACCTCAACAATTTTACTATCGCCGGTCAGCATACTGGCTTGGTCTTCGCCACGATTAGGACCACCAAGTTCAATCTTGTTTACGCGAGTAACTTTTGGGGTTTGAACCGCTTCAACGGGGTAAGGCAGATGAAAATGAAGTCCAGGCGCTTCTAGGCGGACGAATTTCCCAAACCGCGTTACCACGCCTTGCTCGTCTGCTTCAACGCGGTACACACCACTGAAGAGCCACAAGCCAAGTCCAATCAATACTAGCAAAGCAAGCATGAGCTTGTCGCCGCCTCTTGGCGCAAGGCGCTTGAGTTTATCCTGACCCTTTCGAAGCATCTCATCGAAATCAGGTGGCTGAGGCCCTCTTCCACCGCCACTTGGTCCACGGCCCCCACCGCTACCCCAGGGGCCACCACCTCCGCCGTTATTGGAACCACTACCCCATGGTCCACCTTGATTCTGCCAGGGCATTCCGCCGCCTTTCAAATTGCTCTAAAAGTTTTTAGCGCTTTTACCGCGTGGGCGGAAGAAATACCACCATAACGGCTACCGGTAGACCCAGAGCGCTTTAACCCCATATGTAGATGCTTAAGCGTTCTATCAAGCATTTCCTAGGAAAGACATTATGAAAGAAGTGACAGAGGCCTTAGTTCGGCAGACTTTAACCAGCATTAAACACGGCAATGACGATATAGTCACAGCCGGTTTACTGGGTGGCATTGCAATAAAAAATGGCTCTGTCCAAGCAACTTTGGAGATTGACCCGAAAGCAGCCGCGGCTATGGAACCCATTCGGAAGGCGGTGGAAGCCGCTATCCGAGCCATCCCTGGAGTCCTTTCCGCTACTGTAGTGATGACTGCCGAGTCAAAACCAAAACCACCCCCTGCCGCTACACCCGCCGGCCGTGGTCCTCAATCAAATGCAGACGGCGGCGCCATACCAGGCGTTGGCGCCATTATAGCCGTTGCATCTGGCAAAGGCGGGGTAGGAAAATCAACAGTTGCTGCAAACCTCGCAACCGCATTATCACGCCAAGGCCTCAATATCGGACTCCTAGATGCCGATATCTATGGACCTTCAATGCCGCGAATGCTTGGACGAACAGAACGTCCTGATAGTCCCGATGGCAAAAAGCTAATTCCCCTCAGAGCCCATGGCGTAAAATTTATGTCGATTGGGCTTCTTGTTGAAGAACGCACACCAATGATCTGGCGTGGCCCCATGGTAATGAGTGCCCTTCAACAGATGTTGCATGATGTGGCATGGGCTAGCCCAGAAGAACCTCTAGACATCCTTGTTCTTGATATGCCACCCGGCACAGGTGATGCACAACTAACTGTTGCCCAACGCGTCCCTCTTGCAGGTGCTGTTATAGTATCAACGCCACAAGACATAGCTCTGCTTGACGCGCGCAGAGGGGCAGCGATGTTTGAAAAAGTAAATGTCCCTGTACTTGGCGTCGTTGAAAATATGAGCGTGTATGTATGCCCAAACTGCGGGCATACGGCTCATCCGTTTGGCCATGGTGGCGCCCGGGCAGAGGCGGAAGCTTTGGGCGTTCCTTGCCTTGCTGAAATTCCTTTGACACTAGGCATTCGCGAGCAAGGTGATGCCGGTGCACCGATCGTTGTGGCAAAACCAGAGTCCCCTGAAGCAGAAGCTTTCTTAGGGCTCGCCTCCCGCGTAGCTGAAATACTGCAGGCTCGTTCTACTCAAAACCAAGATGGCCCGGCCATCGTTTTTGAGTAGGTATTAGGGGTCCACTGCATCACTGCGCAAGAAACCTCGGATCACATTTTCGACCATTTGGCTAACGTTGTTTTGTCCATCATTCCAAGGCAAGCTGCCTGCAAAGGTGATAGAACCTGTAGAAAATACAGCACCGCCCTTTGGCGTCTCAAAATATATGAGATCAGCTCGGATTAGCTCTTCCGGTCGACCACCTGGAGCCTGTGCGGTGCGCGGCACCGTATCAACGTGGGTCAGCTGCTCCTCATGCACGAGCACAAAGTGCTCTTGATGAGCCTCTGAGGATGCCAGAATGACGGCATTAGCTGGAGTACCTAATAGGGAGTCAGCGCGATCGAGCTCATAGCCGGCCGCCCCTCCACCAGAAAAGCCAAAGTCGCCAATAATTTCATCGTCAATACCTTCAAATATCCAGGCATATTTATCGTCATACGAGGCCGGCTTTCGACGGTAATAACTACCTTGAAAAAGGCCCTGACTGGTGAAACCAAGGCCAACTATCGACTGCGGTGGTTTCCCATTCCTGCGCCAAAGACCACCATAAGCCCCATCAAACGCATTCCAATATTCACCTGGATCTGATGCCCAAGCGCGAATCCCGCCCTCAGCACGCCGGATTTCATAAACTCCCGCCATCTCTTTATGACGTGCGATACGCCAGTAAAATCCATTACCCCCAAGATAGAGCAATCGGCCGCCGAGCTTATGCGCGTAATCATAGAAAGCCTGTCTGCTATGGGCCGTGTGGTATTCAGGATGCGAGGTAGTTGCAACGGCGCTGTAGCCATCCAATAGGCCTGCACCCTCTTCGTCTAAATCTTCGTCTGTAACAATATCGTAGTCGATCCCCTTACCTTCCAGCCACTGCACAATATGCAGGTCGGCAGGAAGGTGACGGAGGCCAGAAACTGCAAAACTATTCGCAATCGAAACAAAGTTCGGACGCATATTTAAGATCGGACGCAATCGCGTTGTATGGCAAATGCCACTGCCATCACTGTGGAAATTGTATGTAGATAGACCAAAATCTGGGTATTTGTCGGGCGTCCAAGGTCGCGCACCCCAGGCATCTGCTTTGGCGAGGTAACCCGTAGTTGTGTTGCCTCGCGCGTGATTAGCATAGATCACATAGGTGAAGGTCGGTATGATAAGGCAAAAATCTGCCTGTCGTTCGCCCCTACGCGGACGCACAAAAAATGGCACAAAGTCCTCATCAACGCCTAGTCTCAATCGAACCGCATAGACGCCGCTTTTGATGCCGTCTGGCAAGTTAAATTCGAAATCTGTTTCCCACCGGCAGTCATCAATGTCATCATCATGAAAATGGATGGCGCCATATTCTTCGCTACGATGCTTCCAGTTCATCTCTTCACCAGACCAATTGGACCCAGTCATGGCACGCGCGGGCAGATTGATTAGGCGTCCATTTAGGCCAAGTTCACCAGTGTCCATCACCTCCAACCCAGAGATATTTTGGCTAAAATCCCATCCAGCAAGGATATTAAGCTCAAATTGATCCGGGCTTGGCCTGCTGCGGTATTCCGACGATAAGGCAATTTTCTGAATTATTGGTCTTTCGATTTTGCCATTAAAACAGGTTTTCGACCCCTTGGCGTCAAGTGAGGCAATATAGAGAAACCCTCCTTGATCGATCTCAGCCGCCCCCACTTGGGCCTGGCTAACACCTTCATCATCCACATCATGTTCTGACTGCAGTTGGTACTGCCCAACGGTTAAATTACCTGTATCACCATCATAGGAGCACCAGATGCGCGCCCAACGACGCTCACGAAGAGCCTTACCCACCCTAATGTGTGCTTCTTTACCGCCTGTCAGCGCCAGCCGCGCCTCGGCTCCATTAGGACCAATTGCTAATGCAAATCCAGCTTTCGGTCCGATCCGCGCAATAACACCTTGATCTGGTTTTTGTGGTGTTGTTGGCCATACGACTGCTGAAGCAGTAAATGACGTAAGACCAGCCCATGCCTCGCCCATATCGACTTGAACATAGGACCCAAGCTTTACTCTTTGGAGACGGGATGGATACGCTCCATCAACATCCGAGGGGATGTCCGCATACTGAAAACCTGGGCTATCCGGATTAGGGTCACCCGAAATAAGTCGAACAATGCTGGCACGATAATCTTCAGTCCCCGCGCTGGAGACCTTAACAGAAATGGTATCACCAGGAGCAACTGTTAATTTATCCGCATAACCAATAATGGGAATCATTCTTAACCAAGATCCTTTTAAAGTCACAATGCCAAAATTGGTCTAAGATATCTTCCGCCACCGAGGCGCCAGCTGCAAGGAATAGGATACGAAACTGATGACTTTTGATGTTGCCATTCGAGGCGGACGGGTCATCGACCCAGCTAATCGTCTAGACGAGACCGCAGACATTGCATTTAAAGATGGGAAGATAGCAGCGATTGGCAGTAATGCCGTTGGGCCTGCAAATGAAATCATTGATGCTAGAGGCCTAATCGTGACCCCCGGCCTTATAGACTTGCACACCCATATTTATTGGGGTGGGACTTCATTAGGTGTTGATCCCGATGCTTACATGGCAAAAACAGGCTGCACGACCCTGGTGGATGCAGGCAGCGCTGGTCCAGCCAATTTCCATGGGTTCCGTGCCCACATTATAGAGCCCGCTAAATCCAGAGTATTGGCCTATATAAATGCTAGCTTTGCAGGGATTTTTGCTTTCAGCCCCGCCGTTATGGTTGGAGAGTCGGGTGACATCCGCCTGCTTAACCCGGCCGAAGTTGTCCGGGTCGCACGAGAACACAGTGATGTCATCGTGGGTGTTAAAGTGAGGGTTGGCCTAGTTGCTTCCGATGGCATTGGGGCGGCTCCACTTGATATTGCTATCGAAGCAGCAGATGCCTTGGGCCTGCCTGTAATGGCTCACCTAGACCACCCGCCACCATCACGAACTGAAGTTCTATCTCGGATGAGACCAGGGGACGTGCTGACACATTGTTACCGCCCATTCCCAGCAGCACCAACGCGCGCTGATGGGCAAGTACGCGATGAAATTCTAGAAGCCCGTGAGCGAGGCATCATTTTTGATATAGGCCATGGTAAGGGTTCATTTTGCTGGGACGTGGCAGGTGCCATGCTAGATGCAGGCTTGCCGCCTCACAGCATTTCGTCTGACGTCCACATGATGTCAGCAGAGGGACCCGCCTTCGACCAGCTGGTTACCCTTTCAAAGTTTCTGCATCTTGGAATGGACGTTTCAAATATCATTAAGGCATCAACCATAGGACCAGCCCAAGCTATTGGACGACCAGAATTGGGAAGCCTCGCAGTAGGTGGCCCTGGGGATGCAACATTACTGCGGATAGATGAGGGAGCATTCCCTCTGACCGATGCAAAGGGAGTTACGGTAGAAGCCCGACAGCGCTTTGGCCTCGCAGGATTTATGCGCAACGGCGCATGGTATAGAGGCCGTTAATTTTATCAGTTTGAGAGATTTTTGAACCGCAGCTAGGAACTACTTTGTCCATTCTTGAAGAGATCTTTCTCTTCTGCGTGTTGCTAAACCAGCGACGAGAGATAGTTATTGATAGGGTGACTTCTCTCGCTCTGCATGATGCGTGACCGTCACATCCCGCTCTTCCACTCTCTGACGAATGTCTCGGATATGATCATAGTCGTATGACTTATAACGCAGTTCTTCTGCTCGGCTTTCGACCCATTCCTCAGGCACTTCGCCCGCACTAGCAATGAAGAAGTGGAATGCTAGACCAATCGACCAGACGGCTAGAGGCCAAAATACTGGCACGCCCAAGTCAAAGATAAGATTGCCTATGACGCTGAGTGCAAAAACACTAGAAAATACCTTGGCGTGGAGAGGAAAACCCTTTGACCGTGGGATCATCCGCATCTTTTCAGGCGTGTTTTTCACTTGAAGAGACGCCGGCGGCGAGGAGGTGGTGTTTCTGGTTCCGGTAAGTCTGGATAAGCTCGAGCAACGCCGATAAGGCGGGGCATATAGATGAGGATCAGGACGCATATACCGCCGACGATGATACTATCAACGCGCACCCGTTCCCCATCAAATCCATAAAAGAGTACAACTGCCAGCCCCGCTAATGGCGCTATCGCCAACCAAAGAGCTGACCAGACAACCTTTGTATAATTAAAGATGATTGAGGCGGCGACCACTGAAAAAGCATAAAGACCTGCAACTGGAGAACGGCCGATCATCGACGCATCCGTTAAAGCGGCAACCGCCACCACGGCGAAAATGACACCAATAAACATGCAAAACGCATAGACCTCGTGATCAGCCTGATACCGATTCAACTTGGCAACAGGTGTAAAATAAGGCGTTGTGTTGGCATCCCAGACATAGCGCTTAAAAAGGCTTTCCCAGTCTAGCACCTGTAAAAGGCTCCTTTATCTAGGTTATATAGCCGATAGGCGAAGGGGCGGCAGCCACTTGCGACCACCGCCCCCGCTAACCTAGTACCAGTACTCGCTGACACTGACAGCTATTAAAATTTCCCAGACTCTTCCATTTGTTTTGCCCGTAATTCCAACTGGTCAGGCACTTCCTCAAGATCGAGACGTTGTTTACCTTCAATCGTGGAACCGGCTTCCTCTGGCCACTCTTGGGTAGAGAGATGGAAACGCCAGTGTTGTGGGCCAAAAAGAGCATAGAACATCTCAAGCCACACACCGATACCGGCCACAACTATGGACACAAATCCTAGAACCATAACACTCTTAATCACCCAGCGATGGCTTAGCCCAACGAGAGAGGCCGAAACCTCACCGCACTCATACCAGGCGCATGCTGCATCTCGGTTGGTCGACCATGAGTCAACGACATAAACCGCAGAGAAATAGGTGATGATTAAACAGAAGGGCAGTAGGAAGAAGGTAATTCCCAAAAACTCAATCCAGAGTTTCTTTCGGAATGCCAGGTTTTCACGGACGAGATCGACGCGCACGTGCGTGTTCCAGATGTAGCCGTAGGCCAACACAAGAACAAAGAGCACTGTATGGGAGTGCCATTCGAGCTCCTGCAATAACGTCGAACCAAAATAGTGACTCACATTTTCAACCAAATAGATCTGGATACCGCCTGCCTTTCGGATAGCAAGGTCGAAGGCAGTGATCAAAACTAGCGGAATGGCGAACCAAGACCCAAAACGGCCAAGCCAATCGATGTAATTTCGAATACCACGTGCCAAACGCAGACCGGCTGGCAATTGTGCATCGGTTAGATGTAATAAACCGGCACCCCCACCTGAAGTGGCTTGATCGACGGTTAAGTTAGCTGATGCTTCGTTCATATCTATTTCCTTCCGCCGATCAGTAGTCGTAGACCGATTTCATCAACCATAGCGAGATGTTTGGCTGCCAAATAACCAGCAACAGGCCCGCAAGCTGCAACATCACAAATGGGATGATGCCTTTGTAGATTGATTGAATGCGGACTTCCTTAGGTGCAATGCCCTTCATGTAGAATAGAGCAAAGCCAAATGGGGGTGTTAGGAATGATGTCTGCAGATTGATGGCCATCAGGATCAGGAACCAGAATGTCACGTCCTTCTGTGCGACGTGATCACCAAAGTCCAACCCTGCCACAAGTGGCGCAAATACTGGCAAGACGATCAGCGTGATTTCAATCCAGTCAAGGAAGAACCCGAGCATAAATGTAATGCCCATCAGCAAGAAGAGGAGCTGCCAGGAGCTTAATCCAGCCGAGGTGATCAGATGCTCAACAATGTCATCACCCCCGAGCGAGCGATAGACGTATGCAAAGCAGGTCGCCGAAATAATGATGAAAAAGATCATCGCAATGGTGCGAGCAGATGTGTGACAAACGCCCTGAACCAGTGGAAAATTCAGACGCCCGTTGAAAAGAGCGAGCACAAGCGTTCCAAATGCGCCAACCGCACCTGCTTCAGATGGGGTTGCAATACCAAACAGGATCGAGCCCTTAATCATCCCAATCAAACAGACTGGCGGCAAGAAACTTTTAAATATCATCCGAGGATATTGCGCCGCCGGAACGTGCAGCAATTCGGGTGGGAGCGGCGGCGCTTGCTTTGGATTAAAAGCAGCAAAGGCAGCCACAAAAATCAGATAAAAGCCCGCCAACATCAGGCCCGGCAAAATTGCTGCCATGAACATGTTGCCGACAGAAACAGCCATCAGGTCAGCCATGATAATGAGCATGATCGACGGTGGGATCAGAATTCCAAGAGTACCAGAAGCCGCTATACAGCCTGTTGATAGAGCATGGCTGTAACCCTGCCGGATCATCGTTGGCAACGCCAACGCGGTCATCATCGTCACAGAAGCACCGATAATGCCGGTCATAGCAGCCAGAACCGTACCCATAACAACGACGGCGAGGGCAAGACTGCCTGGAACCTTCTTCAGAAGAACCTGAACACAGTAGAGAAGATCGTTCGCAACGCCCGATCGTTCCATCATCACGCCCATAAAGACAAACGCTGGAATAGATACGAGCACTAGGTTTTCCGCGCCGTTAAACCAGATGCGCGGCATGAAATTGAAAAACTCAATCAGCGAGAACATACCTAGGAGGTAACCAAGTATCCCGTAGGTGAATGCAAGACCGCCGAGGATGAATGCTACCGGAAAGCCCGTGAATAGCAGGCAAGCAAGCGAAATGAACATGATGATGGGAAGGTAATCCTGAACAAAATAGTGGAGTGCCTTCTGATCATCTGGCGCCATATTCAGAATGTACGCGTAGATAATACCTATCACCGCCAATGCAACGATAAGCACCGTCAAACCGGTGTTGCGGCGGATGCCTGCAGCAAGAGCTTCCATCGAAAAGAACCCTAATTTGATAATTTTTACGGCCAAAAGACCCTATATTTTGTGGAAGGGGCGTCCAAACCACCAGGCTCAGACGCCCCTAAGCACAACTGCGGCAACTAAGGAACAGCCGCCGCTAGACGTCCTACTGGAGGTAGGTAGCCTTCATGAGCTGAGCTGCACCCCACTTACCGTAGGACTTACGGAAAGCGAGATAGCTATCAGCAACTTCCTTGAATTTTGGATCCTTTGCAGAATCTTCTTTCAAGACGTCAAGCCAAGCTTGCTCAAACACTGCGAGCTGATCATCTCTCCAGCGCATGGTCTTAACACCATACTTTTCGCCCATTTCAACCATGGCGCCTGGGTTAACAGCTTCTGTTTCAGCATAGGTGTTGTGAATGCTTTCACCACAAGCTACTTCAAGCGTGCGGCGCTGAGCGTCGTTCAGGCCTTTCCACTTGTCCATGTTGATCAGGATCTGGCTGACCGAAGTCTGCTGATGCCAACCTGGGAAGTAGTTGTACTTGGCAATCTGATAGAAGCCGTACTTGATATCCATGGCAGGCATGGAGAACTCGGTTGCGTCGATGACGCCCTTTTCCAGAGCTGGGAAGATATCGCCACCAGCGAGGAGCTGAGTGGAAACACCAATCTTCTGCATGACGCGAGCGCCAAGACCGAAGAAGCGCATTTTCATGCCGCGAAGCTCGTCAAGTTCTTTGATTTCTTTGCGGAACCAGCCAGAGGTTTCTGGGCCAATCGCAAAGCAGTCCATTTGATGGATGTTGTTATCGGCGTAGAACTTCTGCTGAATTTGGTTGCCACCACCGAAAACTTTCCATGCGAAATATTCACCATAACCTGGGCCGAATGGCACGGAGGTGAAGAATGCAAGGAACGGTGCCTTACCAACGTCATAACCAGCAGTCGTCCAAGCAGCTTCGAGCGAGCCCTTTGATGTAGCGTCAAAGCCTTCGTTTGCAGGAACAAGTGCACCTGGCTCGAAGAACTTCAGCTGCATCTCGCCGCCGGTCATATCATTAACGGTCTTAGAAAAACGGACCGCTGAAGTGCCAAGGTGTGGCACTGAAGAGCCCCACGCGCTGTGCAGTTTCCAACGGACGCGGTCAGCCTGAGCAGACGTCGCAGCAAGAGCTATAGCTGCGGCGGCTGAAACCAGACCGATTTTGGTCGAAAGTTTCATTTAATTCCTCCCTGAGGATCTTGGTTTAAGACGGGCAACATACCCGGGGCAGAGTACAAGATGCAAGACATTGTTGACGCACCACTTGAAACGCAATCAAAACCGCCTATCCGAACCCTACTCTATGGACTATCGTGGAGCCATCCGAATAGCCCCGTCAAGACGGATTACCTCTCCGTTTAGATAATCATTTCGTATAATTTCCATTGCGAGTGACCCATACTCTGATGCATGCCCAGTTCGTTTTGGGAACGGCACTTGATCACCCAAAAGGTCGAGTGTCGCTTGCGGCAAACCCATAAGTAACGGCGTTAGCATTATCCCCGGCGCGATCGTACAGACCCTCACGCCATGGCTAGAAAGATCACGGGCGGACTGGATGGTCAGACCTATGACACCACCTTTGGAAGCCGTGTACGCTGCCTGTCCAACCTGCCCCTCATACCCAGCCACACTGGCTGTATTAACAATGACACCTTTCAAGCCATCTTCAGTCTTAGCCTCCAAATTAGCCATATCAGCGGCCGCAAGACGCAAAACATTGAAGGTACCTATCAGGTTGACCTCAATTATTTTTCGAAAATGTTCCAGCTCCATTGGCTTGCCTTGACGGTCGATTATTCGGACTGACCCGCCAATGCCGGCGCAGTTTACGCACACCCTAGCCGCACCATGTGCCTCGCGGGCCTTGGTGAGCGCACTCGAAACCGAATCAGGGTCTGTAACATCAGCTGGTGTAGCTAAAGCGCCAATCTCCGCCGCCGTAGCATTAGCTAAATCGGCATTTCGATCGATTAACGCGACCTTCGCTCCTGCTGCCACAAGCGCCTCTGCCGTAGCCCGACCTAAGCCCGAAGCGCCGCCTGTTACGATCGCGGCTTCACCCTTTACATCCACCCCTCAGTCTCCTCAAAAACTTTTATATCAAATTGCTAAACTGTCAGAGCACACAAGAGCAAGCAGATAGAAATATCAGCTGTAAATCTCGTCTTGTTTACCCGCAGTTAATTCGTCACATTGCGCACCATGTCCGGCACAGAGCACAACAGAGACACACCGTTAATTCCCAAGTGGGGCATCTATGGTGGCCTGATTATCATCCTAGCAACAGCTATTGCGGCACCGTTCTATCGGCAGACCGCCGAGTCTCTGCTGTGGGTAGGCGAGACTTTGAAAACAATATGCGGTTGGTAATGTTTACCAATCCGAGCGAGAAATAAAACGATGTCGGGGAATTCCTCACAAAACGTAAGTGCAAGTGTCAATGAACGCTCATCAAAGGGCGGAGTTCCTGTCGGTTTTATGATCTTCTGTGGCGCAGTAATCGCACTTGTTTCAATGGGCGTCCGAAATATGACGCCGCTTTGGCAAGCGCCAATGCTTCAAGACCTTGGTTGGTCTAGCAGTGACTTTACGATCGCTATCGCCACCCAAAACCTGATGTGGGGCGCCCTATCCCCTTTATTCGGCGGGCTGGCTGACCGGTTTGGTGCACCTCGGGTACTCATATTTGGAGCTCTGCTTCAGATTGCTGGCCTTTGGATAATGTCCATGGCGAACGAGCCAACCGTATTCTTTTTGTCCGCCGGACTAATGATAGGAACCGCACAAGCAGCAGCTGGGATGGGCATAGTCCTTGGCGCCATTGGCCGTTTGGTGGATGAAAGTAAGCGAACCATGGCGTTTGGGCTTATAACGTCAGCATCTTCAGCGGGCATGGTTATCCTTACACCTATTGGAAGGGCTTTTCTTGAAACACAGGGATGGTCAGCCGCATTTCTTGCTATCGCCGCCCTATCTCTTCCGATGTTACTTTTGGCTCCTTTTATTGGACGCAAGCGCACAGCTGCAGAACCAACAACCGCTGAAGTCGCTCGTCAAACAGTCGGAGCCGCACTGTCAGAAGCGTTCAAACATCGGGGTTACATTTTGTTGACCGTTGGATTCTTCGTTTGTGGTTTCCATGTAACTTTTGTTGGCGCCCATTTTTCCAACTACCTTGAATCGGCAGGCCTTGGCTGGCAGCTAGGTGCAACAGCTCTGATGATCATTGGAGTATTTAACGTTTTTTCCTGTCTTGGATTTGGAATCATCGCAAGCACTCTCAGCAAAAAAGGTGTGCTATCGGTGATTTATTTCGGGCGGGCAGCTCTGTTTGGAGCATTTATAATGTTTCCACTGACGGAATGGTCCGTCTACATTTTCGCTGCCGTTCTAGGGCTTCTATGGCTTTCTACTGTTCCACCGACACAAGGTTTAGTTGCCCAACTTTTCGGCACCCAATACATGACAATGCTGTTTGGAGTGGTTTTCTTCAGCCATCAAATTGGAAGTTTCCTTGGAGCATGGCTGGGTGCTTTAGCATTCGATCAGCTTGGCAGCTACGATACGATATGGATGGCGTCGATAGGGCTTGGAGTTCTGTCTGGGATTTGCCATCTTTTCATTGATGAAAGTCCAGCGGCGCGACTGAGGACAAATGCCTCGGCAGCCACCCCGGCAGAATAAAGCGAGGAAACATGGTTGAAGCCGTTGACTCAAGCTGGAAAGACCAGCTTTACGAAACCATTAAGACTTTGAAGATTTCACAAGTCGTATACGTGCCGGATGCTGGTCACGCAAAATTAATTGACCGTTGTCTCGCAGATCCGGACATAGATTGCTTTCCGTTAGTGAATGAATTCGAGTCCGTCGGCGTCTGCGTGGGAGCATGGCTTGGTGGGCGGCGCTCCTGTGTGCTGATGCAATCAAGCGGCATTGGCAACGCGATCAACGCACTTGGCCTTGTTCATTCGACGGGTGCCCCCTTCTTTGCGGTCGCGACAATGCGAGGCGAGTGGGGTGAGTTCAACGGCTGGCAAACACCTATGGGCCAGTCCATCCCAAGGATGCTGGAAGCCGCCAATATCGTGGTGAATAGAGCAGAGACCGCAGCCGATGTAATTCCAGTCACAGAAGCAAGTGGCAGGCTCGCGTTTAATTCTTACCTGCCAGTTTTCACCCTTATCTCTCAGCGCGCCACCGGCGCTAAAGTATTTTAGGAGGCGCGGAATATGACAACGGGATCACAAAACCGTCTGGAGCGCCGCGGAGCAGTCCACCGTCTCCTTGCAGAACGCAGTGCTGACCTTCTAGTTGTAGCGGGCCTTGGCTCCGCGATTTGGGATGCAGAGACAGCGGGTGAGACGCCTCTAAATTTCTACCTCCTTGGTGCAATGGGGAGTGCCACACCAACTGCTCTTGGCCTTGCCACTGCTCAACCCGAAAAACGCGTTTTAGCTTTGGTCGGCGATGCCGAACTTGCAATGGGCATGTGGGCTCTTGCCACCATTGGGTGGCGCAAACCAGAAAATCTATCAGTTGTCTGCCTGGACAATGGTCGCTTTGGCGAAACGGGCGGACAAGTTAGCCACACAGGGGTTAACTTAGACCTTGCTGGGGTTGCTGCCGCATCGGGTTTCCAAACTGTGCGCAGGGTAAATGATGATTCTGGCATTGAAGAACTGCGCTCTCTCGTAATGAACGGCCCCGGCCCGGTTTTTGGGTTGGTAGAGATCACCGCCAATATGCCGCCTGTTCAAATGCCCATCCGAAACGGAGCAATTGGAATGGCACGGTTCCGGGAAGCCCTTCTTGGCCCTGACTCCTTAAAAGAATAATAAAAACCAGATTGAAGACGTTTTCACGGGACCTAAAACTCGTCTAAAAAGTTTTTCTAGTTCAGCAATTGGATGGGACCGCATGCAGCGGAAACCGGCTCAATACATTCCGGGCATTGTTGCTTTAGCTGTCCTATTGACAGCTGGCTGGATCCTGCGAGAAAAGCTGGGTGATCTAGAAATCGCTGAAATTTGGGCCCGAATAAAGGCAACGCCTTGGTCTAATGTCGGCAATACTCTGTTGTGCACGGCAGCAGCCTACCTTGTGCTCACTATCTACGATTCAACAGCATTCGCTTATATCCAGCGACCGATGCGGTTTATGCGCATCATGTATGTCTCCTTCGTTGCATATGCCTTCAGTCACACTATCGGTTTGGGTGCTATCTCGGGTGGATCGGTTCGTTATCGCTTCTATTCACGCTGGGGGGTTTCAGCCTACGACATTGCAACCGTCATCATATTTGGGGGCATGGCTTATATACTTGGTATAATCGCCGTCGCGGGACTGATTATTTTGGTCAATGCTAGCGAACTCAGCACGGCTCTTGGGGTATCAATTTGGGTAGCAAGGTTCGTTGGGATTGCCGCCGCTATAGTTGGCAGCGGTTATCTAGTTTGGAGTATCGCTGGAAGGCCATCATTCACAATCAAAGATAGGCGTTTCACACCACCCTCTTTAGCTATCGCAATCACTCAAATCGGAACCGCTTGCCTTGAGTGGGGCTTTGCATCAGCGGCACTCTACTTTTTGCTACCTGCTGAAACCCAAGTTTCTTATTGGCACTTTGTTGCGATCTACGTCATTGGCTATGTGGTGGGTATGATTAGCCAAGCTCCTGGAGGCATAGGAGTTTTTGAAGCAGTGCTGCTTTTACTGCTTCCAGAGGCGACGCCAAAAGATGCCCTTCTAGCTGCCGTGCTGACATATCGTGCACTGTACTTCCTTTTGCCATTTCTTGTTGCACTTGCAATGATGAGTGGTTCGGAAATTCGCGGGTTTGCGCGAGCGGCTCGAAAGGTAGCCCTGACAAAAAGACGGCAAGATCGCCATTCCGAACTTAAATAAACTTCTGATCTGAGGGCTCCTAGATGGGAACATCCAACCCTGCAATGCCAATGACTGGCGTGCGCGTGCTAGATATCGCAACGTTTATCGCAGCACCGATGGCGGCGGCGATTCTAGGCGAGTTTGGTGCCGACGTCATAAAAATTGAGCAGCCTGGCGGCGGTGATCCTTGGAGGCGCTACGGCACAAAATCAAAGCGTGCAGACTCCACTCTCGCCTGGCTAACGGAAGCCCGAAATAAACGCTCTCTTACCCTTAATCTGAAAGCTCCAGAGGGAGCAGAGATATTCAAACGCTTGGTCAAAGAGGCAGACATTGTTACGGAAAATTTCCGCCCTGGCACTTTGGAGAAATGGGGCCTGGGGTACGACGTCCTTTCGGAAATAAATCCAAAAATCATTCTTATGCGTGTTTCTGGCTATGGGCAGACAGGACCCTACAGAACACGACCAGGATTTGCGCGCATTGCCCATGCTTTCGGAGGTTTGACACATCTTGCCGGAATGCCTGGCGGACCTCCCGTGACCCCAGGATCAACCTCTCTCGGCGATTACATGACTGGCATGTATGGAGCAATCGGGTGCCTGCTTGCGCTGAGAGAGCGAGATAGATCCGGCAAAGGACAGGAAATTGACTTAGCGCTTTATGAGAGCGTGTTCCGAGCCTTGGACGAGCTTGCTCCAGCTTTTGCTGCGACAGGATTTGTACGCGATCGGGAAGGTATAAGTACGGTTAATGCTTGCCCCCACGGCCACTTTCAATGTGGAGATGGACGGTGGGTCGCGATCGCATGCACGTCCGATAAAATGTTTGAGCGCTTGGCTCGGGCCATGGGCAAGCCCGAACTTTCATCAGACAAATTATATGCAACCACAGCCAAGCGTTTGGCCGATAGGGAGAAGGTAGAAGGCTTGGTCTCGAGTTGGACTGGCTCGATGGACAGAGACCGTGTGATAGAAGCCTGCGTAAAGGACGAGGTTCCTATCGGTGCTGTTAACGCAATAAATGAAATCTTTGATGACCCACACTTTCAAGCACGAGGCAACCTTGAAACGGTTAATGATCCCGAAACCGGGCCTGTTACTGTGCCAGCAGTGATACCCCGACTATCCCGAACGCCTGGTGAAATTAGAAATTTGGGCCCTGCACTCGGCAATGCAAACCAGAGCGTTCTGGAAGACCTTCTAGGCTTTAGCGCGAAGCAGATTACTGACCTTAAAGCAAAAGGCGTAGTTTGAAGCGGCGCTAGAGTTCTTTAGCCCTCTCTCGCAAAACAAACTTCTGCACCTTTCCAGTGGACGTTTTTGGCAACGGGCCGAAAACGACACGCTTCGGTGTTTTGAAGCTTGCCATGTTATCGCGACAGAATTGGATTATTTCTTCCTCGGTAGGTTCATCCACCCCATCCTTGAGTTCTAAAAAGGCACAAGGAGTTTCGCCCCAACGCTCATCCGGCCTTGCCACCACAGCAGCTTCAGCGACCGATGGATGGCGGTAAAGGGTCTGCTCAACTTCAACAGAGGAAATATTCTCTCCCCCAGAAATGATGATGTCCTTGGAGCGGTCTTTTAAGGCGATGTAGCCATCATCGTGCATGACACCGAGGTCGCCGGAGTGAAACCAGCCATTTTTGAAGGCTGCTTCAGTCGATTTAGGATTCTTCAGATACCCCTTCATGACGATGTTACCGCGCATCATCACCTCGGCAATTGTCTCGCCATCATAAGGCACTGGCGACATTGTTTCAGGATCACGCACACTTAAATCGTCAAGAACTGAATAACGAACGCCCTGCCTAGCTTTAACCGCCGCCTTATCAGCTGGTGTAAGTTGATCCCACTCATCATGCCAAGCGCAGACAACACTTGGACCGTAGGTTTCTGTTAGACCGTAGACGTGAAGAACATCAAATCCCTCTCGCTCCATGGCTTCAAGAGTAGACGGTGGTGGCGGAGCAGCAGCCGTCATAACTTTGACAACATGATCGAAGGATTTCTTTTCTTCTGGCTTAGCATTAGCGATCAAATTTAAAACAATTGGCGCACCGCACATATGATCAACATTGTGCTTAGCGATAGCATCAAAAATTGCGCTCGCTCGAACCTGACGCAAGCAGACATTAACACCAGCTTGCAAAGCTAAGGCCCAAGGGAAACACCAACCATTGCAATGGAACATAGGCAGCGTCCAAAGATAAACAGGGTGCTGCGGCATTGACCACGTAAGAGCATTGCACATTGAATTGAGGTAGGCACCGCGGTGAGAGTAGACCACCCCTTTGGGGTCTCCAGTCGTGCCTGAAGTATAATTCAGGGCAATAGAATCCCACTCATCTTCGGGCGCCCTGTACGGGAAGCTCTCATCACCCAAGGCCAAAAAGGCCTCAAACTCCATCTCTCCAATACGATCTCCAGGGCCATTATACTCTGGATCATCGATATCAATTACGAATGGTTGGACTCTCGCAATTTTCAAAGCTTCGGCCATAACGCCGGAAAATTCACGGTCCACAAAAACCGCGCTTGCCTCACCATGGTCTAGGATAAAACCTATTATCGCGGCGTCGAGCCGGGTGTTGATGGTGTTAATAACGGCGCCAGTAAGCGGGACCCCAAAGTGCAACTCCATCATTTCTGGTGTGTTAGCGGCAAGGACAGCAACCGTATCACCTTTGCCCAGCCCCCTTTTTGCCAAGGCGTCGGCGAGTTTGTGACATCGGGAACGGGTTTCTGCCCAGGTCCGCTTTAAGTCCCCATGAATGACTGATGTTTTGTTCGGGAAAGTCCATGCCGCACGCTCTAAAAATTGAAGCGGAGTTAGTGGCTCGAAATTAGCTGGGTTGCGGTCAAGGTTCTGATCATAGGGACTAGGCGATTTTGACATTGTTAAAATTTCACTTGGAAACGATGGACAGTGTTAGCAGTCTATCAAATCTTTGCCTCAATCAGTCAACGACATTACGCAAATCCAAAAATGGCGGTCGTATCCCCAGTTGGCGAGAATTCAAAACAGCGCGACATCGGTAGTCATCGGTTTTTGATGTTAAACCAATTGCCTATACCTGCGACCAAGCGATTGGGCATTTTAAGCACCCAATCGCCATGACTCCGCCGGGAATAAACTTAAACGAAGGCTATTAAACTTCGCCTTCGCGCAATCAATGCCGGAACAAATCCTCGATAGAAGGCGCTTTTTTTGCGTCGTCCTCGGTAGTGGAAGATGCTTCCATGCGAGCACGATC
>Ga0222715_10001655_pt1 | contig 21173 bp, 36 predicted proteins | sample C33_9DmetaG_FD_165056 | JGI IMG/M metagenome (GOLD analysis project Ga0222715, IMG submission 165056) | Estuarine water microbial communities from San Francisco Bay, California, United States - C33_9D | ecosystem: Environmental > Aquatic > Marine > Unclassified | place: USA: California... | reverse complement strand
GCCCTGTTGAGAAGTTATTTACTACTGTATCTAGATCTATACCTTTTAATAACCACTCATTAAAATAAGTTGCATTAGCTACTACCTCGTCTTTTGTGCCTCCAACACTTGCAGCAGCTTTTAAACTAACTTGTTTTAATATGAGTTTTTCTTTATGATCCACTTATTACCTCTTTCTTTTTTTCCATTTTATATTTTTAACCTCTACCCTCTTGTAGTTACTATTTAACTTAATTAAAAAGTAATACATAAGTTTGTTAATAATAGTTTTAAGGTACGATAAAAAGTTATAACAAGTAAGCCAAATAAATTTCTTAATTGCCATAAAAATCGCTCGCATTACCTTTAATAAATTCCGGTACATCTATAAACTCTTCTTCTTTTTCTTCTAACATAGACATAAGAATTAAGATACCCGGTACTATCACTATGGTAAAAAACATTACCCATTTATGTAATATATCCCAAGTTGAAATTAGATCCATTATTCTACCCCCTTTTTACTAAGCAGTTTAATACCGCTAAAATAAATTATCTCGTTATATGAAGAAAATTTATTTATATCTCCCGATCTATTAAGTTGATCTACAATATTAATTAAAGTTTTAAGATCTCTAACTTTCATAATGTAGCACTCATCTTATTAAGAATTTTAGATTTATCGTAGTTAGCATTTAAAACGGCGAAACGATAAAGAGAAATACTTATGTAGTTTTCCTTATCGGTTATCCATACTGTATTATCCATACGAGTACCTTTAAATATACCGTATTGCTCATATCTATAATTTCTGTAAACAACCGGATCGCCGATCTTAATTATTTGACTAGAGAAATAAAAATAATCTTTTTTCTCTTCGTCGTATTTTTGCGTAAAGATCATTATAAAATCTAATTTAGGATCCGTAACTAAATAATCTGTATAAGTATAATCTCCATACTCTTTAAAATAATTTAGTACAATCCTATACGCTATTATTGGCGTAGCGCTAGTAGCAACTTCGCCACTTAAACTATTGTAAGAATATTTCTTTATAATAGTTTTTTCTTTTTCTAGGGTTACGTCATAACTCATAACGTACCCCTAGCTTTCATATCTAAATATAATTTCTCGTTAAAGTCCGGGGCTTGGCTATCTAAAAACCAATCCCCGTTTTTAACAAATTCGTTATATTCTTCTTCTGTTAATATTTCGCTCACGAAATACCCCCTTTCCTAGCATAAGCAATAGTATCTAAATAGTAACTATCGCTATATTTATCTTTAATAGAAATACAATTACCGCAGCGTGGCACATTATTTTTATTCCAACTTTTAGCTAGATAGTTATAACATTTACCGCACTTTATATAAGTTACTGTATCTGTAGTAAGATAAAATCTTTTTTGTGATCGTATCTCCATAAATTACCCCCTTTTTTTTCCTTATTTAGATTATACCTAAAAATACTTTTAGGTTTTTTAAACTATATTTTTCGTAGTTAAATTCTATTTCGTATTGAGTAGTATTAATTTTTCTTAACTTACCATTAGATAAATTGGTATAACCACTTGTTACCAATTCTTTAATTTCAAATACGTTATCGTTATTAGAGAAATAATATATAGTTCTTTTAGTTGAGTTTAATTTATAAGTAGTTGTAATTTCTTTTTGTTCAATAATTGGTAAATCTAAAGGGTTAGAAGATAAACCCATAAGTCTTGTATAATCATCATCTAACTTAGTAGTTTCTAAGGTATAACCTTTATCCTCAAATTTTTTGATTATATCTTTTGTTATGTTCATTTAATACCCCAAGTATTTTTTCTTATATAGGTATTATAGGCATACTTTTTTAAATAATGGTGTCAATTTTTAATATTTTTTTTATAAAAAGAAAAAAGCCGGGTTGTGCGGATCCCCGGCTTTTTTGTATCGTAGGTATACTTGGGGGTATTTCTACGTCTTAGTATTTATTAATTTAAGGGTGCGATCTTTGAATTAATACTTTAATTAAATATAGTATCTCTATATTTTTAAATCTAATTTAATTGTAAGTTTGTTTTGGTTTATATTGCTCTAAGGCGTGTTGCACTACGGTAACAAAACCGCTTAAAAAGGCAACGCTCAAAAGTTGTACCATATCTGCGTCAATAATACCGCTAGAGTTAGCTAAGTATAAAGATATAGCACTTTGTAAGCCCGTTCTAAACGCTTTAGATAGCATAAAAGCCCAATACGCTTTCCAATCTTTTTTCTGTGTTTTTTTATTCGATCCTGTATTTGCCACTATCGTTATTCCTTTCCTGCTCTAGCTTAGCAGTTCTAAACTCCATTAATTTAGCATAGGTATTAGCGCCTACTATTCCGTCTTCTATTAGGCCTGCTTGTTTTTGAAATATTAATACTGCTGCTTGGGTTAAACTACCGAAATCTCCGTCCGCTACTAATCTATGATCTAAAACAAAATTTAAGATCTCTTGAATATATCTAACTCCGTCGCCTTTATCGCCTTTCTTTAATGGCTTTACCGATAAACCTAATTTAATATATTCTTTTTGATCAAAATTCTCTCTTATGATCCCTCTATTTAATTCTTGCGGAGTTACAAATATTTCGAAGTGCATAGGATCTTTATAACTTTTATAATCTCCTCCCCACCTAAATACTTGTAAACCGTCTTGGGTCTTTATACCTAAAATCTTTTTTATTGTTGTATCTTTAAAATTAGTTTTAGTAGATCCGTCCCTCGTAACCGGGTTTAGATCCCAATTTATATCAACTGCTAATCCGTAAGCGTGGCAACTATATTTATCTGTACCCGCTATTTTTCTAAAGTTATATCCTCCTGTTGTATTTTTGTGCGTTATGTAGTTATCTTCTACTAAGCACATATTCAATAAGGTAAAAGCCGGCAATACTGCTTTATTAATTCTTGCTCTACCTTTACCGTTAAATTTTAAAATTATAGTATCGTCAACGTTACCTAAGGCACTTGCCCAATTTTCTAGGTACCAATTACTACTACCTCTTCTCGTACTCATAATATCTCTATATCACTCCATTTTCTTTTATTTTTCGTACTATGTAAAACTAAAGTTAATATACCCGGTACGCTAGTATCGCCTCCGCTTTCCTCAAACCATTGGCTCCCGTCGTCGATCGTAGGCGCTCCGAGTAAAAGTCTTTCGCTCTCTTTACTCCAAAAGTGGTGGTAATGGCCTACTAATAAAACATTAGTAGCATAAAAACCACCTCTAGAGGGCTTACTAGCCATTTTATTAAACCAATTCTCTACTCTAGCTGCCGGTGTCGTTCCTCGTTTAGCTTGGTGGCCGTGAGCTATTGTAAGTACTACATCGGGTAAGACTTCAACGCTATAAGCTAAATCATTATCCGGGATCGTAAATTTAACGTGTTTTTTGCTAGGATCCGCTTTTAATATCTGCGCTACTTCGTCAAATAATTCTAAATCTTTATTATCCCCAAAAGTTGTATAGGCTTTTGTACCTATTCTTTTTTCTCCGTGGTTACCCGCACAACATAGGCCGAGTACCTCGTTAAATTGATCGCTATATTTATTAAAAGCGTCTAATAACATACGTCTAGCTAGTGTCTTTTGTTGGCGCTCGTCTAATACTGTTGTAAATTGTTGCATAGGATAAAACCCACTACAACCCTCGACGAGATCGGCTAACCCAACAATAATTAATTTATCTAGATCTTTATGTTTTTTCTTTAAGAATTTTATTTGATTATCTATAGCGTCTAGGCTTGCGTAATATCTTTTAAGCATATTTTCGCTCCCCTCTTTACCTACTTGCCAATCACTCATACAAATAACTAGAGCCTTTTTATTTTTAGTTTTAGTTTTAGGCTTAGGTGGTTTTTTCTTAGCGTCGCTAATAAGTTTATTTAATTCTTTATCATCATATTTATTATTTTTTCTTGCATAGATATTAGCTTTAAAATAATAAAAGTTTTGGATCCCGTTTTCTCCCCAACCCTGCCAAGTTCTAAAGTTAACCGGCTCATCTTCTCTAACGTAGAAATCTTTACTAGATCCGTCGCCTAACCAATAATCTATCCACTCGTTCCAATTAGGGTTACCTTTAGGTATAGCTTTAGTTGTGATCGTACCTTTAGATCCAAGCATTTCAATACCCGGCGTCCAATCGCTAGAGGGCTTGATCTTCTTTCCGTTAGTAGTAGGTACGTCTTTTCTGCTCTCTACAAATTCGTCTAAATTCATAACTCACAACCGTTATCCTGCGCAATACGACTTATAATTTTACGTAAACTCTCACTATGTACCATATTGAAATTTAAAACTTCTATACAATACTCGGCTATAGTTTTATAACTATATACGCTTAGTTGAGTTTCGTTTTTTCTTATTAGAGCTTGTTTTAATAAATTAATTATAATTTCTGTTTCTTTTGGGTATCTGTTTTCGAATTTTCTTTTACTTTTATAATTTATTTTACCTAAAGCAAACTCATCTAGAGTTAAATTTGACATATAATAGCCCCGTTTCTATTAACAATACTGTAACTATTATAAACTAAAGTTAAGACATTTAAAAGGTTTTAAGGTAAATCATCTTCTTCAACATCGAATAAATCGAAGTTAAAAAAGCTAAAATTTTCTCTATCAAATTGATCTAGTTTTTTAAGAAAATTCCAAATCTCTTTAATAAATAAACCTAATATAAAACCTACTAAATAATCCATTATTTTAAATTTTCGCAATTCTCACTACCATACTTACAATTACATATCTGTACATAGGATCCGTCTTCTTTTTGATCTATCTTGCACATAATTATATTTTATCGTTTTTAATTAACCACCAACTAAGATAGTTAATACCTACTATTACTACTATGACTAATAGAAAATCCATAAAATTATTTTATCCGCTAATTTTAAATAAAAGCTCACTAAATAAACTTTCTTGCATATCTAAATCTTTTTCTAATATGCGAAGTTGCGTCATCATAGAGCTATGAGCTATTTGTAACTCTTCTATTGTATTAAATAACCACCCAATAACTCCTATAAGAGCAGTTATTAAAATTGGTGTAAGAGTTTTAAGATCTATTTTCATCACATTAATACATTAGCTAAAGTAGCTATAGAAATCCCGGCGATGATCCAACCGTAGATCTCGGCTCTAGTTGGCCTCGTATTAATATCTTTTTGTAGTTCGTCTAATTTAGTAAAGATCTTCTCTATATCGAGCATAATTTTAGCCGTCATTTCCTTTTGAGTGTAATTATTATTGTCGGTCATATTCTAAAAAAGATAATAGCAGTATGCGCCACTCCTTTTTTGCAAGTGATATAGTCCGCCCGTCGTAAATATCGTGGTGTAGTTTACATAACATAACTACATTATTTAGATCGTATTTCTCTTTACTATGTCGGCCACCCATACCAATACCGGTTATATGTGCCATTTCTAGCCATTGATCATAATTAGTACACTTAGGCCACTCGCATTTATTCCCGGATCTCTCTAACGCTTGTAAGCGTAGATCTTGTAGTAGTGTCAATTAAGGTTTAGGGTAAGCGTCTTTTACGGGTTGTATTATATCCGTTTTCCACGCCTCTAGTCCGTGATGAAAAATATAATCTAATTGCTCTTGTAAAGGTGGGTACTCATTAGCTCTATTGTATTTATATCCGTTATTTTCTTCGTCTAATTGTCTAGCTAATTCATTTTCCGCCCAAATAGTTAAAGTATCTTCTATTTCTTTAGGGGTTAAATCTACTTTAACACCGTTAACTATTTTATGAGTTGGTGCCTCAAAACTTGATTTAATTTCTTCTAGTGTTTGTGCCATTATACTTTTTTAATCCCATAAATATGTATAGATCCGCTTGTAATATTGCCACTAGACATATAAAACCTAGCCCCTGTAACTGCGGTATTACTATCTAAATAATGTGATCTATGCCTACTTCTCATCGTTCCAAGACTTGTATAATGTACAAAATTAGCCGAAATATAAGTACCGTTATTTGTACCGTCGCTTGGGTAAAATTCTACTGTACCATTATGCGCTCTTCCTGCGCTATTCTGTATTTGATCTCCTATTTGTCCGTAACCTGCTTGTATAAAATTAACATCAAAACCCGATGACGCAGTATTTAAAGAGGCTTGCCAAGCTGCGCCGTAATAATTTCCCGTTAAATCGCTACCACTAGCTCCACCCTGCCTAAAAGTCATATATAAATTAGTACTTGTAGTAGCCGGTATTATATTTTCTGTAACTATTCGATAATAAGAATAAGTCGAAGTATCTACAAAATTATCGAATAACAATTCACTACTAGCGCTAGCGGTAGCACTAGATAATAAAACAAAATCGTTATTATCACTTAAACCACTTATATAACTACTTGCTATAGCTCCGTCTTTAATTAAAACGCCGTCAACGGTAACTCCATTAGCCGTAGTTTTTTCGTTTATAGTATCTACTCTTACAATACTAGACATCTTCTATTAAATCCCAACTCATAGTAACTTCGTTCCACTCGTAACCTAATCCGTCTTCCGGGTATGGTACGGGTGCTACATAATTAGCTATATCTAGATCTAAAACCCAACTATCAAAAGGTTTAGGCGGTAAAAATATATCATTAGTTTCGTCATAGTTATAACCGATCCCGGCGAAGTTACCTCTAAAAGCTACACCGTCTAAAGTATGAGCGTTAGCAATAGTATTATAAGAAGTTCTTTTACAAGTCATATTTCTAAAATTACCGTAGTAATCTTCCCAACTAGAAAAACCCTCCGGTAAAGTATCTAAATCGTCTTCGTCTTTACCTGTTATTACTTCTGTTACTATATTGTTTTCATCTAATAGTGCATAATGAGCCATATTTATTTCTCCTTATTAAAAAACATTTTACCACTAATACCTAACATTATGTTAGGTATGTTTATTAACTTAATAATATTATAAATTTTCATATTAACTAAAAGTTACCGTATCTGTACCGGCCGTAAAAGTAACTATAGTGTCGCTACCGTCTGTAGTAGATGTACTTGTTAAACCTGCTCCAATAGAAATAGTTGCGTCTGCGGTAGCATATCTTAAAATTACTACACCACTACCACCGTTAGCTATTGATCCTGCGCTAGTTCCACCGGATCCACCGCCTCCGCCTCCGCCGGTATTAATTGTACCTGCGGTACCTGTATTACCAACTGTAGCGTTATTAGTCCCATTAGCTCCGGCTCCACCTCCTCCGGTGCCTCCTGCTGCTCCTGTTCCTGTGCCGCCTGCTCCGCCTCCGCCTCCGCCGGCTCTATCTACTGCGGATCCTGTTATAGATGAAGATAAACCGGTACCACCGGCTCCCGGTGCAGTTTGGCTAGTAGCATTAGCTCCTACCCCTCCTGCTCCGCCTCCGCCTCCGCCTGCGGTTGACGAGGCGCCACCATTACTACCCTGTCCGGCTAAACCATAACCTATATTACTACTTGGAAAACCTGTTACACCCGACGCCGAGCCTCCATTGTTACCATTAAAACTATTGTTTCTATCGCTAGAGCCTCCACCATAAGATATTATATCGGCAAATTGACTATTACTAGCGGGTTGTCTATAGGTACTAGATCCGGCGCCTATAGTAATAGTGTATGTAGTAGATCCGTCTACTAAAACTTTATAAGCAGTTTCAACCGGGCTACTACCTCCGCTAACGTTACCGGTACCGTAAGAAGTTCTATAACCTCCTGCGCCACCACCACCGGAGGCATAACCTCCGCCGTTATCATTAAAAGCGCCCGCTCCTCCACCGGCTATAACTAAAAAATCTATATCGGTAAAAGGGTTACCTAAATCGTCCCAACTACTACCGTTATATGTTTGTACTTTATTATCGGTAGTATTGTAGATCATATCTCCCGCAGTTGAAGTTAAGGCGTTACGTTGTGTAGTAGTATAACTTTTTAAATTTAAAGCACTATCTAAAGCTACATTATTTCCGTCGCTTGTTGCTATTGTATTTGTATTAATTCTGCTCATATTTTCCTAACTAAAAGATATTGTATCTGTTCCTGCGGTAAAAGTAGTAATTTTATAACCTCCCGAAGTTGTTGTAGAAGATGTTAAACCTGCTCCGCCACTAATACTATAGCTATCCGGATATTTTAAAATTACTATACCGCTGCCACCTGCGTAACCATTACCCGAGGATCCACCGCCCCCGTCGCTTGTCGAGCTGCCCCCTCCGTTGCCTGTATTTGCCGATCCTGCGTTATTATTATTTCCGGTACCACCTGTAGCATAAGTTGTAGAAGATCCACTAATAGCGCTACTTTTTCCGGCTCCTCCTGTTGGGTTAGTACCTACGGCGCCTGCTCCGCCTCCACCGCCTCTAGATGATCCCGAGGCTCCCTGCCCGTATGAGCCACCGCCTCCTCGATCATCGCCCGAGTTATAGGATCCTATTTGGCCTCCTCCGCCACTTCCAACGGTAGTTTTATCACTACCCGAAATACCGCCCGCTCTTCCTGTAAAAGCAGAAGATCCACGGCCTCCGCCTGCGGCTACAATTATACTAAATTGGCTATCGTTACCACTTGTACCACCGTAAATAGCTCCTGTACCACCTGCGCCAACTGTAACCGTATAATTAGTTGAAATTGCTGCTATATATTTTTGCTCGGGATCGGTCATAGGGTAACCGCTTTCCTCTCCTGTAGTTGAATTTCTAAAACCACCTGCTCCGCCTGCTCCTGCTGCTCGTTGAGCGTCATAACGATAAGCTCCCGCTCCACCGCCTCCTACGACTAAATATTCAATTTCAAAACCCTCTATATTACTTGTATTAGCCCAAGAAGTACCATTATAAAATTGTAATTTACCCTCGGTTGAGTTATAAATTAGATCGCCATTAGATACACTTAAAGCGTTCCTCTCTGTTGTTGTATAACTTTTTAAATTTAATGGATCATCAATAGATATATTATTGCCCGAATATTTACCGATAGAATTAGTTTCTAAAGTTGACATTATAAATTAACCCAACTCGTACCATTATAAAATTGTACTTTATTATCTGTACTGTTAAAAATTGTATCGCCTGCGGTTGAAGTTAAGGCGTTTCTCTCTGTTGTAGTGTAACTTTTTAAATTTATAGGATCATTTAAAGTAATATTGTTTCCTGTAGCTTTACTTATTGTATTTACTTTTAATATTGGCATTAAACAACCACCAACGAGCCATTTACCGTTACGGTACCTGTAATAGTTATTGTACCTGCTAAAACTGCTCCCTCGTCTGCTGCTATTGTAAAACTAGGCGCAATAGTTAGATTATGTCTATAAATACCTCCGTTAGTAGTTAAATTAATACCGGCCTCGTCCCAATCTGCCATAGTTGTAGCGTCTAAGACATAAGATAAACCGTTAGTTACTCCGTCGGTAATTGTTAAATTGCTATCTCCGTCCTCTAAAGCGTTAGCACTACCGCTAGCTATTTGATTAGGTTTTACTTTATAAACTGTACCGTCTGTAACATCTTCTAAAATTAATAGATCGTTAGCGGTATCTACTGTTATTGCGGATCCGTCGGTTAGTGCGCTTGGATCTACCGCTAAATTTATGGCTCCGCTAGTTGCTCCACCACTTAAACCCGATGTAGCACTTGTATTTACGGCGGTAATATCTCCCTCGCCTATAAAGTTATTCCAAGCACTTGATCCATAATATTGTAGTGTTGAGGATCCGGTTAAAAATACAAATTGTCCATTTTCCGGGCTTGTAATTGCTGCGTCCCGTGCGGTACCGTCGGCAAATACGCAAATACTTTGCTCCATTAAATAATTGTTTACATCGCTTGCCGTTAATACTTCTCCGGTAACGAAAGTTTTAAATCCACTAGGCATAGTTTTAGTTTATCCTTTCTTGTTGTTTTTTATAGCTATATGTCATTAGTAACCTAACTTATCATCGTCTAGATGTCCAAATAAAGTATTATCTAAACGTAAAAACGCTTGTTGGTTAGCGCTACTTAATTTATATCCTACTTTAAAGGTATCGGGTGTAATACTGTAGTTTATAGCGTCTAAGATCTCACGGCTTATTATTTGAGCCGGGCTACCACTTCCCGGAGGTGTAAGCTCAACGCTTACAATATCTCCTACTTCACTCTCTAAAATTAAATTTTGATTAGAAGTACTTAGATCATTAACATTAACCTCTAAATTATCAAAACGTAATAAAGCGTCTTTAAATTTACCTAAAAGATATAAAGCAGCGTCGTTAACTTCTGTATCATTATCGTTTAATAAACCGGATCTAGTTAATGTACGGATCAAATATTTAAGTTGTGATCCTGCGTCTTGTTGTGTTTGAGTAGATCCACCCTCACGAGTTAAGTTAATAATATTGTAAATTTCGTTATCATCGTTTATATAATCGACTTTAGTATATGCAATATCGCTACCGTCATCGCTAAAAGTTTTACTAACAACACTAGGATAAGTAGTATGTCTATTTTTAAAAGTTAATTTACCGCTTTTAGACATAAATAATAATCCATTTTCGCTACGTTCTATAGTTTGTAATAAACTTAATGTATTATCCGTAATACCGCTAAGAGCTTGCATAGTGCTTACTCCGGTTTCAATATCTCTATTTGCCGTACTAAATTTAACGCTAGCATTATCTAAAATATTACCGATCATAGTTCCGCTATCTGTACTTGAAAAACTAGCGTTAACTAATTCGGTGTTATTAATCTTCATAAAAGCGTCGAAACCGGTAAAAGTAGCAAAAGAGTTATTACTATCCGGATAAGTTAAGGCAATATCTGCTACGAAACCTACGAATAGATCTTCGTAAGTAGATCCGCCGTCGGTAGTAGCGTCGACGTGCATAATAATAAAAGGCTCAATACCGGGATAATAAGGGCTACTCGTATTAGTATTTTCGTATTTTCTAGAGTTATTTAATAATTTAATTGCACAACTACCGGTAAAAAAGCTATCTAAATCTTTAGATCTACCACGACTTATAGCTATATTCTGTACGTCTGCGGTAACATCTGTTAAAGTTACTGCTCCGCCTAATTGCCCGGTATCTAAAATACCTCTAACTAGATCATCTAAAGTAAAGGTATTTGGAGTAAAACCTAGCCTAACTCTTACCGTAGGTTGAGCCATTATACAAACCTTAGGTTACGTCTATTATATTTTTCTATCTGTTCAACGATTAATCGGCCTACGTCTGCTCCGTCTGTACCGATCCCGGCGTTAACTGTTATGTTGTATGTTTGTTTTCCTAGGCCAAGTCCGTCGCCAACTCTCGACGATAAAGGTATTATAGCCTCTGCCCCTGCCTCGCCAACTACGGCGGTAGTAGGCTTGGTTACGATACCACCTTTAGCCAACCTCGGTATATTTGGTATATCCGGCGGGTCTATGTCTATACCAAAAAAGCTAAATCCTAACCCGTCGTTTAGTTTATTAATAAAATCGTTGATCTTATCTATAACTTTATTAAATACATACTTAACACCCTCTAATACAACTCCTGCTCCGGTTTTAAGTACTGTTTTCATAGTTTCCATAAAACCCTCGCCAAATTCTTTGATCTTAGGCCAAATAAAATCCTTAGCTTTAGTTAAAGCTCCTATAAATACATCTTTAAGAGTTTCCATTAAATTAAAATTATTTTTGAAAAAGTTAAGTAAACCTAAGAATATTTTTTTAAGTCCGCCTACTGCCTCTGCTACATCTCCACTAAATAAACCTTTTATAAACTGTACTACTCCGTCGAATACAACTTGTAATAACTTAAATTGAGTTTTAACAAATTCAAAAGCCTTAGTCATACCGTTTTGGAAACCGTCGCCCTTAAAGAAAGTTATAAAATTATTAAACAAATTTTTAAGGAAAGCTATACCATTATCTACGAAATTTCTAAATCCCTCGAAGTTATCATAAGCATATCTAAACCCACCTGCTAAAGCGGCAATTAATCCAAGTATGATCGTAACCGGGCTAAATAGTGCAGCGAAAGCACTAGCTAAAGATATAACACTAGCTAGAAGTATTCCACCTATAACTACTGCTAAACCTGTAAATAATACTTTAGGGTTTTGCTCGAAAAACTTTTGTACTCTCTCAAATACCGGTCTTAATCTATCTCCTAGATCATTAAAAGCCTTAGTAAGTCTTTTAATAGTGTTTTGTACTTCATCACTTGTAAAAAAAGATTTAACGTTTTCTACGAAAGCCTGTAATCCCGGTTGGATCTCTTTAAATTTTTTCTGTATATTATCTATTGCGTCGATCAATATTGGAGCTAATTTTTGGCCGATCTCTATTTGAAAAACTTGAAACGCTGCTTTTAATTTCTCTAAAACTAATCCTATACCCTGCGATCCCTGCTCAAAAGCTGCGTCGGTTGCTCCTATTGCGTTTTCTGCGGCTAATATTTCACTAGCAAACTTCTCGCTACCTTTACCGGTAAGTGTTTGTATTGCGCCTAAAGCCTCTACGGATCCAACATAATCGGCTAACGGCCTACCGCTATCTTTTGCTCCCTTAGCAATAATATCGAAACCCTCTTTAAGATCTCCACCACCGGCTATAAATTCTTCAAAAGACTTGCCGGTTAATTCTTTAAATAATAATGAGATCTTGGTAGTTGGTTTAGCTAATTCGCTAAGTGCTGCTCTAATCTGCGTCATAGCTACGCTTGTTGGAGTACCGGAGGCGGTTAGTGTTGCAACTGCGGCAGTAACATTACCAAACTCAATACCCATAGACGCAGCAATAGGCGCTACGTTAAACATAGCTTTAGATAATTGCTCTACTGTTGTTTTACCACCTTTTACCGCAGTAAAGATAATATCGCTAGCCTCGCCTACGCTAATAACGTCGCTACCAAAAGCGTTTACTACTGTAGTTAAGCCGTCTACTGCTATCCCTAACTCTGTTGCTCCACCTACGGCTAATTTATTAGCTACTTCTAGGAAAGTAAATACGTTGTCCGGTGGTACACCGGCCGACAAGCTATCGTATAAAGCGGGTATAACATCTTCCGGTAATTTACCGATCTCTTTGGATAGTTTTAAAACATCTTTATTTATTTGGTCGAAAGTTTCTTGGCTTGTACCCGGTAACAACGTAAATACTTCGTTCATACCGGTTTCGAAATCTCTAAAGGCGGTTATAGATTTAGCGGCGGTTGCTCCTGCTGCTACGCCTATACCTGCGAAGATCTTATTAACTGTATCGCCGGTTTTCTTCATTTCGGCGCCTAGATCGCCAAACTTGCTACCTACTTGCCCTATATTGCCTAAAAACTTTTTAGTATCTGCTAAAAATTCAAACCTTAACGTTTTTGTACTTTCGGCCATTATTTATTTTCCTTAATTGCTTTTTTAACTGTATCAAACATACGGTCGCTATAATCTTCTGTAATTCTTGGTACTGCTTTAGCTATTGTTGGCTCCGCTACGTAACCGTGAGTTTTAATACCCTCCGGAAATACTCCGGTACTTCTCCATTTATTACCTACCCACTTTTTATAAACTCTTCTTTTAAGTTCGCTAGCCGGAAAAAATATACCGGTTGCATTAGCACTAACGGATCTTCCTTTAGCTTGTGATCTATTATAAAAATTTAAAAATTGATAATCTCTACCAAACTCTAAGTTACGTACAAATTTATTAGTACGTCTAATATCTAAATAAGCGCTACGATCCGTACCTCCACCGACGTAACCTTTTGCTCCCTGCGTTCTTTTAGGTACCGGGCGTCCCTGTACACTCTGTTTTAAAGCCTCTATTCTTGTTTGGCTCTCTACTTCTTTAGATATATCTTTATGTAAAGCTCTTAAAGACTTCTTAACTTCGCTACCCTGCGATAGATCACGTAAGCCCTTAATAGTATCGTTAAGTCCCTCAACTGCTATACCGCTACCGCTTGTAGTTTTCTTTATATTAGCCATATCTCTTTTTTTCCTGCTCGGCTCTTTTTTGTAGAGCGTTTTGTAGTGCTAAAAACATAGGTAACGGTAACTCCGCTACTTCCATAGGGTTTAGTCCGGCGGCTAAGCTAACTTCGGCTATTAATTCTATATAATAGCCGCCGGTTACTCCGGGTCTACGCCACCTAAACCGTCAATAGTCGCAACGGTATTTAACCACTTATCGAAATCGTCTGTTACGCCGGTACGCTTACTAGCGCTCCAACATAAATACATTAGCTCTTCAAAAGATAATTTTTCTAACTCGCTTGCCGGTCGTTGCCCAAATTTTCTCTCTAAAGCTACGAAGTCTACGGGTCTTAACGTTACTTCTTTTTTAGTACCGTCTTCTAATACGAGAGTGAGTTGGTGTAACCCCTGTATTTTAGACATTAACTTGTAGCTCTTGTTATTGTGCCACTTGTAGGAAAGCTAACACTAAAGCTAGCCAATTCTCCAACTCCGTTAGCTACCGGTTGGTGTTGGTTAACCAATACGGATCCGCTATATTTCGGGTTAGTTGAAGATACTGCGCCACTTGTTGGCTTTAATTCAAAAGTTGTAACGGTACCTAGAAGAGGCCATAGTGTTGCGTCCACTTCGCTAGCTGCGAAATCTTGGTGGAAATCAATACTTAATGATCCGTCTTTAAGGCCGCCCAATCTTGATTTAAAGGTTTGCCCAAAAGCGGTTTCCTCTATTTCGTCGGCGGTTATGTCTAGAGTAACGCTTGCAACGTGGTCGCTAAGATCCACGCTATTAATTGTTACGCTAGCGTCTGTTAAAACAAACTTTGCCAATTTAACTCCTTTATTTAACTAAGTTTATTGTAAGTATTAGCAATTTAGTAGAGCGTAGTATGACATAGAAAAAGCCGGGCGATTAAACCCGGCTTTTATCGTACGTAATATACTTGGGAGTATTATTTACGATTAGTTTTTAAAACAAACTCATAAGAATATAGCTCTAGATCATTTAAAAGTTTCCAACAATCATAAGCTAGATCCTTATTAATAAATTTTTTGCTTAGATGATCTCTAGTATTTTTACGGCTAAAACCAAATTTTAAAAAGTCTTGATAATCAAACTTACCGTAACTTTTACCGGTCTTACCTTTACCAAATACAATAATTTCGTAGGTTTCATATTTTCCTATAGATAACCTACGATTTAATTTACGATCTATAGAGTTTAGATCGTCTAATAAATAACTAGCGCTTTCTTTCATTATTTTACCCCCTTAACTTGTACCCAATCGAGTATTTCGTGTCTTGTAGTTTCGAAACCTAATTCGTTTAAACCGGTTTCCAACATTTTTTTAATAGTCCAACCTTTAGGAAATCTAAAAGTTGTTGAGCAGTTAGTTTCGTTTCCAAAAAAAGTAATTTTAAAAGTAGCTTTACCACCGATAAAATCTTCTACGTGAGTTTTGTTACCGAAGATACAACTAAAATTATTATCTAATTCAACATTAGAATTTCTTAGATCTACAACTTCGCTTTTAAACCAACCTGTATTTTTACTCATTTAATACCTCCCAAGTATTTATCTTATGTAACCATTATATACATACTTTTGTAAATAGTGGTGTATTTTTTAATAATTTTTTTAATCTCCAACTTAACCCCATAAGAGGTTAAATTGGTTTAAGTGTTTTTTGCATATTGGCTTTTTATGGCCGCTAATTGTTAAGTGATATTTTTTAGGTTGTAGTTGTAGTTTGTTGCATATATAGCAATTATATTTTTTGCAACAATTACATTTAGTAAAGTCGTAAAACATATTACCCCCTTATATAGCTTTTACTTTTTCCTCTATATAACCTTATGTCCCAACTTTTTCTAAATTTCCGGTTTTAAGAAATATTTTTTATTCGATACCGAAAGCAGCGTGGATATTAAAACTTGGAGTAGTCCCGGTTACTGTATAAGCAAAACGGAAGTAATCGTCTGTTATAGCTCCCGATACTTTTTTGATCTCACTACTAATAGCGGTTATATCTGTAAACGTCGCTATTGTTGTAGGGCTAGTAAAGCTAGAATTATCATCGCTCTCTAGTGTTATTGTAATAGTAGGGGTACTCGTTCCGCTAACTCCTGTACAATGTACGGCGGCGTATATTGTTTCGGTGGAGGCTACGGCGCCTAATTGTACACCTGTACTATTTCCGGTAGCGGTTATTGCGCTATCTATATCAATAGTACCCCTAACAACTTTATCGGTGCTATTTGATTTAGAAATATTAAACGGTGCGATCTCTCCAATACCTCCAAATATTTGATAACTAAATAGTTTTGACTTTAAGAAGTAAGCTATATTTCCTACTCCTGCGTCCGGTACAACTGTAACGATTAACTCGTTACCTACATTAGCTCCTAATAAAGCGTCCGGTTTTTCTGTGCCTGCCTCGAAAAAACCGTCGATACTCAAACTGCTATCTTTAAGGCCGCCTATTCTTTCCCTAAATCCACCACTATTAATAGTTGTAACATCAAGCTCATCGGCCGTAATATCTAAAGTTACTGCGTTGGTATGAGAGCTTAAATCGTAACCACCAATAAATAATTTACCGTCGGTAAATACATACTTAGCCATTATCTACCTCTTCTGCTTTATGATCTATAACTTTTTTGATCTTCTTTTTATCTTCTTTTTTATCTACTGCGGCTATATGGCCTGCTTTAGATAAGGTTAAAATTTTATCTAGATCCTTAATCTCGATTATGCTACCCGGCTCTTTACCGTCTACTTTTTTATTTCCTACAATTTTAAATTTTGGCATTTAGCTAGTTCCTTTTGTATAAACTTCTAGGCTTATATTAGCTCCTATTGCGTCGGTACCGTTTAGGTTGACATCGGCGGCGTAATTACTTACCCCGGTAATAGTTGCGTCGGTATTCTCTAAACCTAGTGTCTTATTATTAAATATAGCTTGTCTTATAGACTTACTCCCGGCGCCTGTTATATATTCGTCGAGTTTATCTTGTGCCGTTCTACTCTCGGCTCGTTGTACTGCTACTAAAATATCAAAACTGTATAGATCCGTGCCACGTTGCATAGCTATATTAAATTGGATCGATGTTGGTAGTACTATTGCTACCGGAAAGTTAATTGAGTAATCCGGTACAACATCATAAACTCGTAAACCGTCAATATTATCGGTTAGGGTGGTTTTAATACCGTCCCTTAATTCCTGTAAGCTAGCCATTAAGCTATTCCTAGTACGCTAGCTTTACGATACGGTAGTAATAATCTAGTTACCTCTCTGTTTTGTTGTACGTTAACTACGCCGAAATCTCCAACGCCTGCTACTCCTAAAGGTGCGTTACGCATAGCGAATAACTCGCTAGCTAACATCTTACAAGCGTATTTAATTGGCTCCGGTGTAGTTGCATAACCCCAATTAGCGGTAATTTCTGCGTATGGTCTATTAGAAGTGTTTGATAAAGGCCACTCATAGGATCCGTCGCTATTAAGTTGGATCACGTAATAAGGGCTACCCTCAATACCTCCAACTACTCCATTTATAGGTAATAATTTATATTCTGTACTAGGTACGGTGGTTTCATAAGTACCGTCGTCGTCATTATCATATTTAACAACTAATCCGGTAGCAGTAGATATATCATCTACGTATAGTTTGTAAAAATCATTAGTGAAGTATTCTCTAGCGCTTGTAGATCCGTCGGCGTAAAATTTTCGTCCACAAAAGCTATCTATTTGACGACTAGCGCCATTAATTGCGTTATCTAATAAGTCATCGTCGGCCGTATCACTAGCCGGGATCCCTACAAAAGCCTTTAGATCGTTTTGGGTTATGTACCCGTTAGTAATAGCCATTAGTTAGGCCTACTTACTTTTTACGACTTTTTTTTCGGCTTTAGGTTTAGCAGCTTTATTCTCAATCTTACCGCCAAGTTTTTCAATTTCTTTTTTAACTTGCTCGGCTCTATCTGCTTTTTTATAAATCTCGTAGTGTTTTAATTCTTTTTTTAAAGCCTCTATTTTTTCTTTACTCATAAAATCTTATTCCTTAATCGTTTCCGGGGAGCGTTTGCACGTCCCCCGGTTACGAATTATTTAATTAAAAGGTTGGTGTTACCAATCCTGTTCCGCCAATTACGGAAATACCACTTGGGTATCTACCGCTAGCGAAAGCAACATATCCATAAACAACTAATTTAGTTGTTAAAGATCCTGCGTTAGTTTCTTCAAACTTAGCAGTAAACATATCTTGCTCGAAGAGTATGTGATCTTCTGCTCTCACAATATAGATCTCGTCTTCGTTAGTTCCTGTACCGAAGTTTGTAGCTACATTAGCGTCGGTAATAACCGGAATACCTAAAAGGTTTCCAACTATTCCGTATTTCGCTGCGTCGCCAACGCCATAAGCGTTTTGCGGTGCATTTCCACTAGGTAAAACTAGTGGTCTATTTGAGCTATCAAGCCCTGCGGTCAAAAAGCCCCAACGTCTAGGGTGCATAATAATCGCAGTTGCCGGAGCGAAACGATTAGAGTTAACTTGTTGTATAGCGTCTGCTAATTTAGGCATTAACTCGCCAACTGTAGGGCTAGCGTCTGTATATGTTACGCTATTTACGCCGCTTACAGAAGTTAAACCGAGTGGTTGTCCGGAAGATCCGGAGCCGTTTAACAATAAGTTATCTAACTTTGTGTAATAAGCTGCTGCTAGATCTTGGAAAATAATTTCTTCCATAGAGAAACCCGGTTGGCCTCCTCTATCTAGAGCTTGCTTAGATACGTCTTGTTGGCCTGCTACTGTATCAACGTTAACGGTCAATAAAGTATCGTCCATATTGGTTTCTTGTACTGCGGAGTTTTCGCTTGCTTGTTCTGCTGCTGCGGATCCCGTAGTAATTCTAGAAATTTCTATTTTATTTCCGAAAGCCGGTAATTCTTTTTTAGGTACTGCATTATAGAAGTTAGCTCCTGCTCTTGCGAGTGGTGCGTAATCTTCTACCATATATTGAGGTACGACTAAACCGGTAAAAGCTCCGGTACCGACATCTCTTTTAGAAACTTCTTGGTGTTCTGCTAGTCTTTTGCTAGCCGAGTAATCGTTGTTGAATTTAGCTTTATACATATCTGCGAAGAAAGAGTGTTCGCCACCTTTACGGTACATATCCGGCTCTTTCACTTCCATACGAGTTTCGCTAATATCTTCATCTTTAATATTTAAAGACTTTCTGCTTTCTTCAACTTGTTTTAGGGTCTTTCTTAAATCTGCGTCTTTTTCGATCTTCTCGTTTAAGTCTTTGATCTCTACTAAAAGCTCGTTAGATCTTTCAATTTTAGCGTCTAACTCTTCGCCTTTATCCATAGCGTCCATTTCCTCAACGAGTTCGTTAAGTTCTGCCGATTTAGCGTCCCTTTCTTCTATTAATTTTTTCAATTTAATATCCTTAAAGTTGCTATTACTTATACTTATACTTACTGCGTTAGGTGGATAGATTATCCGGCGTAACGTCTTATAATAAACCGTCTTTTTTCATCTTAATTTTTAAGATCTCTAATTCCGGTTTATTTTTAGAGCGCTTATCTTCTTCGCTACTATCTTGTAGTTTGTTGATTATTTGCTCTAAAACTTCTACGGCTTTATCTCCGCTACGAGCCTCTATTAATTCTTTTTGGTACTCGCTTATATCTAATCCTCTTAATGTTGCTCCTGCCCAACTATTTGCCGGGTATGTTACTACGCTAACATCGAATAACCTTACTTCTTGTACTTCTCTAGTTTCTCCGTTGAAATCGTCCCTAACTGCTGCGAAAGCGAAAGACATTTCGTTTAGATCGCCTCTCTTCATAGCGGAGGCAACTTCTGCAACTGTTGGGTTATTAGGATCTAAACTAGCCTCGACAAATAATCCGTAGTCATCTTCTTCAAGTCTTAAAGTGCCGCTACTAGATCTAGCTAAAGGTATTCCGTCGTGGTTTACTAAAAATCTTACGTCGTCTTGTTCTTGTAGAGTTTTCTTAAAGGCTCCCGGTTTAATTGTTTCGGTGTAGGTACCTTTACTATCTCTTACTCCATACGGTTTATTAAATACACTTGCATAACCACTAAAGTTATAGGATATTTCCCCGTCTTTATTTTCTCTTATTTCTACGTTAGCTAAGCCAAAAGATCGGCTCTCTTTTTCTTTATTCACGTTATTAATCCTAACCTTATTATTTAACATATTAATCGTTGTTGACATAGAATTATTATCTATGTCATAAAAATTAGATACTCTACCCTCTTCGTCTTTAAGTTGATCTAGTTTTCTTCTTGCCCACTCTCCCGCTTGATCCGGGTTAGTCCACGGGTTAGATCCCCACAATAAAAAAGCTACATCGCTCCCTCTCCAAGTTGCCGGATCTTTAGGGTTACTCTTCTCTCTATCTAGATCGCTAAGGTGCCTAGCGTGCCAAGCGCCCATTAATGAAACTTTTGCCGGGCTTACTTTACCACTACTAACAATAGATCTAGCGTCCCTAATTGTTTTAGGTGTTAGTCCGTCGCCTGCTCTATCTAAATTATCTAATCCTCGTTGCATATTTACGATCATAAATTGCGGAGCGGATAGATCTACCGCTCTTTCCTCTAGATCTTGTACGTTATTGTATTCTTCTTCCTCACTCATAGCTATATTAAGTGCGGTTAGGTGTTTTTCCGCCTCTTCGTGGGTCTTATGGCAAGTAATTAACTCGTCGTTTTCTTCTTTTACTACTGCGTGTCCGTCTTTACAATCCGGGTGCGTCATCGAAATATAATAAGGCATTATCTTGGTCTTAGTACTACTAAAATACCCGTCGTACCCTCGCTTATTGCGTAGAGTTCGTTATCTTGCGGTATTCTTAACTCTATAAGTTCTCCATTATCTAGGTGTAAACCGTTAGTAGATGTTACATCACTACCGCCTAAATACATTTTATTAGAGTGGTTATTGTGTATATAAATATGCTGCTCGAAGTTTTGACTATCTAATATTTTTGTAGCAGTTGTTGTACTTATTGTATAGTTTTGACTAATCATTTTCTAAATTATTTGGATCGTTTAATATAACTTTCGGGTCGTGTTCATCTTTACCTAGTGGAGATATAGTTGGATCAACTGCGGCTCCCTGTAATCCTAGGTAGAAGTTATCTCCACCCTCGTATGGCTCTAGATCTAATCTTGATCTAGCCTCGTTAGGTG